>Ga0228711_1001418_pt1 | contig 35055 bp, 17 predicted proteins | sample MedpolnodulmetaG_2_FD_177996 | JGI IMG/M metagenome (GOLD analysis project Ga0228711, IMG submission 177996) | Root nodule microbial communities from Medicago polymorpha collected in Santa Monica, California, United States - brown nodules | ecosystem: Host-associated > Plants > Roots > Nodule... | reverse complement strand
TGCTTGACAAACACTTCTTCTTCTATGACTCCATTAAGAAATGCACTCTTGACATCCATTTGATATAATATTATGCCATGATTAACTGCATAGGATAGAAGTAACCTGATTGCTTCCAATCTTGCAACTGGAGCAAAAGTTTTAGTATAATCAATGCCTTCTTGTTGACGGTAACCTTGAGCAACAAGCCTATCTTTGTTTCTGCTTACTTCACCCTGTTCATTCAACTTATTCCTGAATACCCCTTTTGTTCCAATAATGTTCTTCTGTAGAGGTTTGGGTACCAGATCCCACACATCATTTCTTTGAAATTGATTGAGCTCTTCTTGCATAGCTAGTATCCATCCATCGTCTGAAAGTGCTTCATCAACTGTAGTAGGTTCAATCACTAATAACAATCCTATCATAGACTCTTTTTGTCTGAAATATGATCTTGTTCTTCTAGGACTCTCTTTGTTACCAATGATTTGATCCTCAGGATGTGAAGACTTGTACTTGAATGTATTCTTGGATTGATTAGCTTGTTGAGAGCCATCTTGTGCTACATCAGAAGCAACTTCATCTTGAGCTTCTAGAGTGGGATAAGCTTTTGGACTATCTTCAGATTCACTAGTCTGACTAGGTTATGAAGTATCTTCAGGAATCTGTATATCTGCAAAATTTTCATCTTGCTCTGGAGTTTCATTTCCAGGCTCTTTATCATCAAATTTAACGTGCATTGATTCTTCAACACAGAGTGTCTCTGAATTATACACTTTGTACGCCTTTGACTTTTCAGAGTAACCTAAGAAGATTCCTCTTTGGGCCTTGGCATCAAATTTCTTTAGGTAGAGCTTGTTATTTAGAATGTAACAGGTACATCCAAATTGATGAAAGTAAGAGATATTGGGTCTTCTTTCCTTGAAGAGTTCATATGCTGTTTTCTCCAAGATAGGTCTGATATAGATTCTATTTTGGACATAACATGTTGTATTCACTGCTTCTACCCAGAAATGTTTAGCTAAGTTGTTTTCATGAATCATGGTTCTTGCCATTTCTTGTAAAGTTCTATTCTTTCTCTCTACAACCCCATTTTGTTGTGGAGTTCTAGGAGAAGAGAATTCATGGACAATTCCATGTTTTTCACAAAAAGTTTCAAATGGCTCATTTTCAAACTCTCCACCATGATCACTTCTTACTTTTAAAATCTTCATTTCTTTTTCAGACTGAATTTGAGTGCAGAAGTTACTGAATACATCATAAGCATTATCCTTGCTTCTCAGGAATTTAACCCAAGTCTATCTGCTGTAATCATCAACAATAACCAATCCATATTTACTTCCATATAAGGATGCAGTGTTAACTGGTCCAAACAAATCAATATGGAGTAATTCTAAGGGTCTGGAGGTAGAGACAATGTCTTTTGTTTTAAAAGATGATTTCACAATCTTCCCTTTTTGGCATGCACCACATAGTGCATGTGAATGATAGTCAATATCAGGTAGGCCTTTAACAAGTTGTAACTTACTAAGCTTAGAGATTAACCTCCAGTTAGCAAGTCCCAACCTTCTGTGCCATACCCATTTCTTATCATTCACTAATAGAAGGCAAATTACCTTCTGATCAACCAATTCAGAGAAGTTGATTTTGTAGACATTTTCCATTCTCTTTCCCTTAAATACTATGGATTTGTCATCTTTGTTGATTACTGTGCAGTTGGTCTTTCCAAACATCACATCATAACCATTGTCACAAAATTGACTGATACTCAATAGGTTATGTTCAAGACCATCTACCAACCACACATTATTGATAGAGATAGAAGAATTACCAATAGTTCCTATGCCAATGATCTTTCCAGACTGGTTGCCTCCAAACTTCACATTTCCTCCTTCTTTCATTGTGAGAGTGAGGAACATAGACTTCTCTCCCGTCATATGTCTTGAGCAACCGCTACCTAGGTACCACGATTTTTTCTTTTCCTTTGCTCTTAGGCATATCTCATTTTCATCTTCAGAATCAGTGTAGCCACTAACCTCACAACTACATTTGCTTCATCTTTAGCTTCTTCCTTTTCAGACCCAGATTCATTGTCTAAGTCTTCCCAGGTTGCCATCAAACTCTTTTTAATCTGCTTCCTGAATTTCCTTGAATTGAAGCTTGATTTCTTTGACTTGTCCTTTGATTTCTCCTTCTAAAGATCAGTGTATTCAACAATGAAGTGTCTAGTCTTTACAGTTGAAGCATCTCTTTTGATCTTCTTTCTTTGAGCTTTTATAACCACCTTTCCTACTCAGAAACTTCCTGTTCTTTCTTGCCAGATACTCAAGCTTGTTGGAAAGCATAGCATCTTCTCAGTAGGATCTTCATCAGAATCTCCATCAGGTGATTCATCTTCAGATTCAACAATTTTAAAAGCTTTTGATGACTTCCCTTTAGATGGCAGAGCAATAGATTTAACCTTCTTAGCAGATTCATGCTCATTCAGACCTATCTCATGAACTTTGAGAGAGCTGACAAGATCTTCAACACTTAAAGTGTTTAAGTCTTTAGCTTCTTCAATAGCAGTCACTTTAGGTCTCCATCTTGCAGGTAAGCTTCTTAGTATCTTGCTCACATGATCAGAAGCTACATAGCTTTTCTTTAGTATTTGAAGTCCAGAAACCAGAGTCTGAAATCTTGAGTACATTTGCTCAATACTTTCATCATCTTTCATTTTGAACAGCTCATACTGATGAACAAGCATAAGAGCTTTTGCTTCTCTGACTTTCTTGCTACCTTCATAGTTTGCACAGAGAGAAACAAACATTGCCTTTGGAGTAGATTTGTCACTCATCTTCATATATTCTGCTCTAGGTATAGCAGTGACAAGTGAACCTCTGATCTTGTGATGCTTCTTGTAGAGTTTCTTCTGTTCAGGAGTGTGTTTCTTTCTATCAATAGCAGCTCCTTCTTCATCAAGGACTAAGTCACCAACACCATCTTCCAGAATGTCCCATAGTTCTTCATCTAAACCCATGGCATAACTGTAGAAGTTAGTTTTCCACCAAGAAAATTCTTCAGGATCTCCATTAAACCTTGGCACTTTTCCAGATTCAGCTTTCTTGTCACCATAATCATATGGTACAGCTGCACCAAAATGAGAAGCACCAAAACGAGAAGTGGATTCTTCAGCAGACATGTTTTTCTCAGATTTTTTTCTGTTACACTGTTAAGTGTTGAGACAACAGACCAAGGCTCTAATATCAATTGAAGGTGAGAAAAACACAAGAAGGGGGGGGGGTGTTGAATTGTGTTTGCTTTTTCTCTGTTTACTCCTACAGTCACTGATCAGAAGCAGATAGAGTTCAGCTTCTGAAGTGATAATCAGAATCTAAATGCAGCGGATAAAAACAGAGAGAGAGAGAGAGAAGAAAGACACAAAGCAATTATACATGTTCCTTCCACAAACCGGAAGTAGTCCTGTCTCCCTTGCACTTCCAAGGAGAGTTCACTAAAATGTAATATCAAATTACAACTGCTCAATGCTACAACTAGCACGAGACTTCAAATTACTCAAGCACAACTGCAAGAGATTTCCTATGCTCACGCACACAAGCAAGAGACTTCCAATGCTCAAGCACAACTGCAAGAGACTTCTATTGCTCAAGCACACAAGCAAGAGACTTCTAATCAAACATAATTACAAAGAAGTTTGTCTGAGTTTGAACACTTGATATACAATCAGTGGTGTTCACAATACAAATCAGATACAGACTCTTAAGACTCTTAAGACTTTAGAATTTCTAAAATATGAACTATGATAAGAAATTCTAAGTGACTTTAAATGCAGAACAATAACAGAGTTTTGAACTTTGAATTGTTGTATGAGTCTTGCTTTTGTGTGTCTGTATTTTCCAACTAGTAAGTCTTCACTCCTTTATATAGAGGTGTGAAAGATACGTTGGAAAGTTGCCAGCACAAAAAAAAGAGTCGTTTGAAGCTTGTTGAAAATCACCAATGATCTTTTTCCTGATATGGTTATTGTCATATGAAGGATCAATTTCAAATGCATTCCTAGTTTGAAGGAACATTTCTGCAGGCAGAGCTGTTATTCTTGTCTTGTTGCAGAGACACGAACATAGTAGTGGAGGAAATGGTTGTACAGTTCGTACAATTGTCCTTTGTCAATGCTCTTGATAGAACAAGCATCCAATGCTTTCAAATTTTATCTCAAGGGCCGTTATTACACTCTTTTAGTCTTCTGCAATGCTTAGGCGTGATTAAATCTATTACCCAGCCTTTGAAGCTTTAAGTCTCTCATCTCCTGATGAACTTCAACTTCTGGTGATCTTGCTTCTGATGAGGTGCTTCTGACGAACTTGCTTCTGATGACGTCATCACTTCAGGAGCACTTATACTTCAGATGCACTTTTCTTCAGATGCTTCAAGCTTCCTTTTTGTTGATTCCTTTGCTCTCTTTTGTTCTTCCAGAACCTTATAAAGATATCAAATTTTTGTCTATGGTCCTGTACACTTGAACAAATATTAGCATATCCAATTGACAATTTTAATACCTTGTTATCATCAAAACTCTAAGGGTAACGTATGTTAAACATATTTCGTTCCAACAATCTCCCCCACTCTAAGGGTAATGTTTGTTAAACGTATTTTGTTCCAACAATTTACTCTTTTGCAAGATTGATATCTATAATGTATTAAATATGACTCAAAAATAATTCAAAATTTTGAAGAATACGCATGGGTTTACTTAAATGCAGGGGACCAAAAGTCATGACAGAAATGTTTTCCGGACCAAAAATTGATGAAACTTTTTAGATGAATTAAAACTAAAAATTTAATAGAAATAAAAAGCTTATTTAATAACATGATTTTCACTCCATAGAGTCTATGTCAATTAGGATTTATGTTTTGTTGCTTATTTACCTTTGATCAATACATCCAACATCATACATCATTTCTTGAATAAACTACCTCTGCATTCAATTATTTTAGTTTAGTCACAATGCCACTCAAAAAACTATTATTGTCATTCGATCCAAAAATAATATTTTTAAACCCAAAAGAATTTTTGCGCTTCCAAACATGATCTTAAGGAAAATCTTGAGCCTTCATGAATAAATCAAGTTCTTAAAACTCCTCAATAGAGATAAGATAATTCTGCAGAATCTGATGCATTGTTGAAGAATGGAACCTGGACCCATAGACCTAAACCAGAAAACACTAATCTAATTGGATGCAAATGGTTATTTAGAATAAAAAGGAATTGAGATACAAGTGTAGCTAGATACAAAGGTATAATGTTAGCAAAAGGGTTTGCAAATGATTTTCAAGGAACATTTGAAACCGTTGTTAAACCAAAAACTATAAAAGTTGTTCTACTTTGGCACTAGTTATCATGGGGGATCACTTCATCAAATGGATGTTAGTAATGATTTTTTGCAAGGTAATTTAAGCATATTTCAACAACAATTTGATTACTTAGCACTTCTATACCTATTATGTGGGCTTCTCCCTGGTTAGAAAGTTTTCTCCAGTTTGTTTTTCAAACAGGTTCATAGTAAAAGACAGAGAAATTGATTTTGTAAAAAAAGACAAAGAAATTGATTAATAACATAGTAACACCTCGTTTACTAGTCTTGCCAAACTTAATCGTTTAAGGCATAAAACATGAGTTTTATTGGGGATATTTCTACGAAGGATGTTGTCTTTTTTATTTATTTAATTTAATCTCCATTGTTCTATAAAGAAAATGAGTAAAATATGCGCAAGAGAAGATAATAATTTTCAAGTCGTGAAATTTCGTGAGTATTATTTGTACTACATAGCAACTCTCTTTCTCTAAAATAGTTTGGTTTTCCTCACTACTTTCTTGGAATTGAATTTATTCCCACAAATGAAGGTTTATTATTGTCTTAGCATGGCTATATCAGTGAACTGTTAAAGAAATTCAACATGTTAGGAACCAAATCAACTACTACACCTCTCTCCACAATATCAGCTCTCAAGTTGAATGATGGATCAAATATGGGAACCAACGTCAAATTCGTTTCAAATTGGCAAATGTTATTCCTAAGAATTTGTTGCACATATTTAATTCAATTACGTTGAAATTTTGTAACCGTACTGTGAAAAACATGTCTTCTACTATTTATATTGGTTAATTTCATTTGTTTCAATCAGACCTTAAGTTATATTTTTTTAATTAATCAAATACATTATCAACATTATGCCATTACATTCCAGTAATCTTAATATGGCGTTTCCTTTGTTTAATACAACAATCAATAACAAATCTAAAGTACACAAACATAGTAGTTCTTTTCAAATGCGAAAAGCAGAAACTACCTATTGATGACAAAAGATAGTCTAATAGCCAAGAGGGGCACTTAAAGCAGCCTTAGTTTCCAAAACTTGTGCTTTCTGTTGAATGAGACTCTCCAAAACAGCTTCGGAGACTTTCAATTGATGCTTAAGATCTTCCACGTGTTGATTTAAAATGTTAATCTTTAAACGCATCTCTTCAACTTCCTTGGTTACATGCTGCTGGGAATCCAATATCTTTTGCAATGCATTTTGAGAGAAATGTAAATCAGGAAACAAGGCGCGCTTTTCGACACCATCCAACCAATCTTTATCGAAACCACATCTGCGCACATCTTGTAATAACTCAAAAAATTCAGATTGGCTTGAACCTAACACATCCAACACACTATGGGTTTGGAGGAATTTCAATAGCTCAGCTAGACAGTTGTAGGCATAACCCTTGTATCGATTACTTAGTGAAGCATCCCTTAAAAGAATTGAAGGATGCTTAACAAGGAAATCAGTCAACAAAGACAAGTTATCAGCAGCCAAATGATTTTTGGAGACTAGATTCTCAAGCTCCCTTGTGACAACCAAAGAAAAACTTAAATCTTCATCTATTTTAGAAGGGTCCCCTGAAAGTATAGGAAAGAATAATTATGCATATTTGAGCAAAGAAAACTAATTAAAAATAAAATGAAACAATAAAATACCTTCAGAAGACTTTGAAGGAATCTTAGATGCAATAGAAAACGGATCCTCAATATTCGAGCTTACTTTCATGACAACATGATCATTTAGAGAAACTGAACAAAAGGTGTGCGAGAAGAGAATTAAACTTCAAAATGAAAAGGGTCATGAGATAACTTTAGAAAATAACATAGTAACTAAAGAGTCTTCACCTTCATCATCATTAGTGATAACATCAAAATATTGAGTAGTAACATCACCATCTTCCTACAAAATTCATATATATAAAAGAATGATATTATCATGAATTCTTAGTATTTATAGCATCAGCCTCACTATATATATATCTTCGCCTGAAATAAGCTTACTTCATTATAGAAAAATAGAAAAACAAAAAACAAAATAATCCAAATGTGAAAAGTAGACTCCAATTATGTACTCGTTATATCAAAATGACTCTTATAAATGAAATCCCATGGAAATTTAATAATAAAAACCACGACAACAATACTCGAAGGCTATGTTAAGTAAAATAAACTCACTTGTGAAGTTTTATTCTTAGAAGAAGCCAATTGACCTAATGATGAATGAGGTGCTGAAGTTTCTGTCTTGGCATTAGCAGATGTGGTTCCTTCTTCAACACTTATTTCGACACCCTGCTTAAAATTAAATGGATGTTTAAGATTGTAGTATAATTCAATTCCTACATTGAAAAAGTGTTAAAAGGAATACAAGAAAAATGAGGGGAAATGCCTTTTGTTTAGAAGAAGCTAATTGTACAGGTAGCTCATTCTTTGTTGTTTCTGAAATGGTCAACAAAGTTGATGCGACATTTGTTTTGGACGCTGAACCCTCCAACTGATTGCACTACAAGAAAATGTAAATTAGTTGCAACATATTTTTAAGTAGTAGTTGAAGTAAACATTATTTCTTTTACTGCTTATTTTTTTAGCTTTATATGCACAATGAGGTGGTACTATATTACATTGTATTCCTGAGAAGGTTTGACGGTAGCATCAATTTCTCCATGTGGAAGTTGCTCATTTAACAACTCCTGTAATAAGAACATATTAATTAGTGATCTTGAGTTATCTATAAAGTACATTATTTACTAGCTAAAGCTTATACTATTGACATGGCCTGCAAATTACGTCTTGAGTTATCTCTACGCCAGGAACATTTTCAACAAGTTCATGATCTGTCTCTGATGGTTGTTTCATTTTTTTCTGCACAATAAAAAGCACATTTGATTCAAATACATTATGATGGTGATTGTATTCAGGTGTGCTATGCATGGATCAATAGACTGGTACTGACTTTTGGAGAAGTCAGCTCGTGTTCTGGTGATACTTTGACTTCAACCCCAGCGGCAAAATCTTTAGAGGTTTTTGGAGTAGGATTTTCATTACCACTATCATGGCCTTTGGTCTCTTCTTGTAATTTTGGAAACAGAGTCTGCAAATAGTGATCGAATTTCCTATCTACAGCAAAATATTATAGAGATTAACATCATTATGTAGTAACTGATAAGCATAATAATAAAATCATAACGTCCACTTGCAATTGTATATCATCATTTTCAAGTTTAAAGATGCACAAAGCTGTTTATCTATCTACCTAATAATTAAAGTTTTACCACTTTTATATTTTACCTAAAATTATAGCTTATATTAGATAGGTTACTCCACGTTCCCTTACATTTTAGAAGATTCAATTATTTATATCGTTTAACCAAATGTTATGTTTTTGTTGCTGTAAATATTAATGCATGATATGTAATTATTTACAGCCAACATGTAATAGTTTTAAAAATATTGGATAGTGTGTACCGTATCTAAATAAATCAAAAACATCAAGTCTGAAGTCTGCTGTTGATGCTGAAGCCAGAGATAGTTTTGGACAATTCTGTATGAAACGATGTTTTACAGCTTGAAATTGAATTCCTTGGGCATGACAGAGGCTTAGAAGATTTTCAAATACTACAAATTGTAGATTTGGAATCTCCACTTTGTGATCATCACCTTCATTTGCAAATATTTCATCCAGCTCATCTGCTTCTCTTATTATTAGAGCTTTTAGCTCGGGAAGCTCTTTACATATGGAGATTGGAAAGACATATTTCAACTTGTTGCACTTTAATACAACAAGTTTGCTTAGGTTTGGGAAGCATGTCTTTGTTGTATTCTCCAAATCATCTTCAATAATATGCCTCAACTCATTGCATTCTTCAATTCTCAGATCATATAGCTCAGGAAACTCTTTACATATGGAAATTGGAAAGACATGGTTCAACTTGTTGCACTTCACTACAGCAAGACATGAGAGCTTTGGGAAACATGTCTTTGTTGTAGACATAGAATTTGAGGGTTTTTTACTCTCCAAATCATCTTCGATTATATGGCTCAATTCATTGCATTCTTCAATTCTCAGATCATATAGCTCAGGAAGCTCTTTACATATGGAAATTGGAAAGACATGGTTCAACTTGTTGCACTTTACTACAGCAAGATATTCTAGCTTTGGGAAACGTGTCTTTGTTGTAGACATAAAATTTGAGGGTTTTTTACTCTCCAAATCATCACCTTCACTTACAAATATTTCCTCTAGCTCATCTGCTTCTCTTATCATTAGACTACGTAGCTTAGGAAGCTCTCTACATATGGAGATGGGAAAGACATATTTCAACTTGTTGCACTTTATTACAGAAAGTGCTTTTAGCTTTGGGAAGCATGTCTTTGTTGCAGACATCAAATTTGGGGATTTTTTATTCTCCAAATCATCTTCAATTATATGCTTCAACTCTTTGCACTCTTCGATTCCCATATGAAGCAGTTGTGGTAGACACCTTACTGTAGAAGTGGAGAAAACAATTTTCAATTTTTCACATTCCGCGATTGTTAATTTTGTAAGGTTCTGGAGGGAAACCAAATTTTTGGGACCCACAAAAAGGCATGTCATCATAGACAGATTTTGCAACACAATACTTTCCAAAGCTAAGTTCATTTGTTGTTCATTCCCACTCATTTCCTACAAAAAAAAAGGAAATAAATTAAGAATAACAAAGTCTTGTAAGCAAAGTAGAGATGGTAAAAGCTTGTGGAGACATTTGATTTACTAGAATGTTGATTCGAACTCGCAATTTCTCTCTCTCTCTCTCTTTTATATTTGTGTGTGTGTGTGGGAGAGTTTTTCAGCTACACTTTGAAACAATAAATAAAAATAAGAGTAATAAAATACAATAAAAAGTTAAATTAGATACGCGTTCAAGGGAGGAATTATGATAAGCACCCAAGTACTTGAGTACTCTCATAGAAAATATGTGTTTGAACTTTTGTAGGAAACATGAAAACTTGGATGCAAATCTACAAATGTTCTCATTGAGAAAAATCACAAGATGAGCTTAGAGGAGGAAAGTAAAAAAGTTGACAAGGTTAAGTATTTAAGATTTGTGAGAAAGTTATCATTCACGAACTATATTGACATATAAGATATGAGATCATTTAAGAAAACAAAAAAAATTTAGAAGCAAATTTGAAACAATTTTTTTGGCTTCAAAAAGTTGTCAAAGAGAATTAATTACTTTTATATATAAGATCCAATGGTATTTTTCTTGTAAGATCAAAATCAAGATATATTAAAATAGGGATACCACTTGACCAAAAAAAAAAAAACAAGGATACCATGATGATTGTCACTTAATGATGGGTTATGAAATCACCAATAGATTTGACCTTAAAGTGCGGGCATTCACTGAGTTCTCTTCTCTGTAAATAAGAGTTCATACAAAGGTAGATCCATCTAATATGAATCCGACCCAAAAGTAGATCTAAAATTTAACATAGACCCGTTAATATGAATCCAACCCAAAAGTAGATCCTACTTTTTTTAGTAAATTATATTTTAATCATTTTTTATTATTAGAAATTTCATTGTTTAAAAAGTATGGTAAACCACCACCTTTGAACCAAATGTTTTTTGAAAGAACCTTTGAACCAATTTTAAGAGGTTCATATTAGACACACATTAAAAAATATACTTGTTTAAAAAAAATATATGACTTTAGTTCACATAAAATTATTTTGTTTCGTTTTGTCCCCATCATAAAAAAAAACCGCATTTTTCAATTCTTACAAAATTATCCTGCATGCAGTTTATGATGAAACCAAACATGTTTAATCATCCTTTGAATTTGAAATTTTTTAAATGTTTTTTGCAGGCATGATTTGAACATTATTCAATGCTGCTCCACACTTTTTTTTTACCATAAGAACAATTAAACATTAACTTTTCAAACATCAAAATATAAAAAGTAACAAAAATATAGAGAAACTTATGTGGAGGAACTTTTTAAAAATGTGTGTTGACTTAAAATCAACAAAGTATATAGAGATACCTTGATGATTGTAGTGTCCACAGATCTTGTTACGGAATGACGACTTATGAAATCACCAATAGATTTTATATTAGTAACCTCGCCGCATTTATTGAGTGTAAGATCTTTCAAAGGTGGAAATGTTATGTGATGTTGTTTGAGACACATGCCGATTAAACTTGGTAGATTCCAAAGCCAGAGAAGTTCCAATGCTGGAAGATGAAGGTGAATCTCCTTGTGGTTTTGATCGTCACTAGTGTAGTGTCCAAATATGTATTCTAATTGTACGCAATCAATAACATAGAGCTCTTTTAGTTTTGGGAAGACATTGCCCAAGTTATTACCACCGTTGTCATGATCATCGGTGTCTATTACTATGTGCTTCAAATCACCACATTTCGAAATCCACAAAGTCTCCAACAACATTTTTGGAGCAATAGATAGGATAAATACAGATTTCATCTTCGAAATATTCCTTAGAAAAATATGTTTAATATTGCACAAGATATGTGATTGTCTTGAAAGACATTGAGCACGTTCCCATATGTTAAGGCTATATGAACTTGATTCCTGTAATTATGTATTCCAAATAAAAATATAATTTAAATAATCTCTTAGTTTGCGTATGTAAAATTCAAGAAAATGAAAACAAATCATTTTTCTGTTTTTTCTTTTATAAAGATGGGCTTATATTATATATATAAGGGGAAAAGGGTGTCACATCCACCTGCTATTATTATTATTATTATTATATAAGAAATGACTAATTCTATTTTTAGCAACGTTATGAATTTCGAATCAGTGATTAAAAAAAACTAGCAAAGTAATTGAACTAGTTCAAAACATAATTTTGGAGTCTCTTGGTAGCATATAGTAGAAATTATTAGAAGAAAGAGGGTCAATTTATAATATACTTAATAGTTATAAGAGTTTATTATTAGTAACATTGATGAGAAGATTTTCTCCCAGACTAGTACTGACTGGATCAAGAAATTTCAATAAATGAGCTCAATTTAAGACGGAGGGACTACTAGGTAAACTTTGACCTATACTCTACTTATAGTAAATGAATTACTTTTAAAGAAATGATTAATTGTATTGATTTTAATAGTAAAATTAGTTTCATTCACTAAAATACTTTTATTAATTATAGTTAGTGAAATAATTAAGTTTGATGAAATTCGATAAATAATGATACAATAGTGGGAAAAACAATAAATATTGCATTAATATTTTAAAATGACAATTATTTTGAAATAGAGAAAAAATATTAAAGAAACAATTATTTTAAGACGGAGAGAGTACCGGTCACGGAGAAGATCCTCTCAACAATATTACTAATAATAAAATAAATGTAGTACTAGGCTAGTGGCCTATTCCGACAAGAAAGCTTTGTAGTATGAAGAACACATAAGAAGAAGGTAAGGGGGTTACCATTAACTTGTCGTGCGCTTGATCCTCAGAAACCAATGGGAATTTAGTACTTGTAGTATTCCTCAATTTGTGACCATATTTTTTACCACAACAATATATATCAGTCCATGAAAACATATTGCATTTGATTGGCTCTGATTGTTCTTGTGGCTCAGAAATGGAAGATGGCTTCTTGACAGACAAAGATATTGTACTATTACATTCTGGGAAAATGTCGATGAAATTCGGTATGTCACTAAGATCCATTATTTTCAGGGAACCGAGTTTGACAACTTGACCAAATATGTATTGCATCTTATCACAACTTATTATTGTGATGGATTTTAGTGCTGGAAGATCATGAGTAGAGAGAAACGGAAGTATTGATTCAATTCTTGGACACTTCTCAATACTAAGAACTTTTAGTTTCTGAAATATTGAGCCATGACTTGTGCTTTCATTATCATCAATAATTTCACCTCTTGATTCCTCCCCTTTTCTTTCATCAATTATTATGTTTTTAAGAAGCTCGCAGTCAATTATTTCCAGTGTTTCCAACAACACTAGGCTAGTAGCAGTTGACAGTTGAAATAGGGAGATCAACATCGGGCATCCTTTCAATGACACACTCTTCAGATTGAATAGGTTTAGGTTGCCCTTAAATAAGCTTTTCAAACGTTTACAATTATTGATGGTCAACTTCTCTAAGCTATTCATAGAGTCAAAGGAAAGAGGACCGTTGAACAATTCTTCCAAATTTTCTAGATTCCAAAGTTCTAGTTCAACCAACTTGGAGAAGAGTTTTGATACTTCAGTATGTTTAGTGTCAATGAGGAACTCAAGTTGTGAAATGCATCGCAATTCAAGCTTAACTAGATCATTCATACCATGATCCAAAGGAACAATCTCAGGTATGATATTTCTCCATTCCCCCTCGATTCTTGCTAGTCTAAGAACCTCTGCTTCTTGCATACAATACTTGAGTGTTGTTTCAGATAGGAAAACATCATGAATGCCTACAAGAGAGACACACTTTGATGATAATTCATTCACTGATCTGAAATCATTTTTGATATCAAACCTTTGCAATTTAGGGAAAGATATTTCTCTGCAAAAATCATTAAAACTATATCTGAAATACAACTCTTCAAGTGATGAGCATCCTTCAATCACTTCAAAAGGATTATTCCTTGCAATTCCACAACCCTCCAAGTTCAATAATTTCAGTTTCTCTAGTTTTGTGATTCCATGAGGCAATTCATCAATTTTACAATAATCCAAATCAAGAGTCTCAAGGCTTTGCAGGTTTCCCAAAATAGAGATGTCACCCAAATTGACTTGCAGAAAGAGAAGAGATCGAATATTTTTCATCGACTGAACTGACTGAGGTAATGATAGAGATATATAAGGATTATTGTCATATATTAGTTCAAAAACTCGAAGGCTCGTACAATTTTCAAAAAATGAGTTCGGGACTTCGATTTTCACATCGTGACAATCTTCATCCTTATGCACAGTGACAATAAGAATCTCAAGCTTGGAACCATTAAGCTTAAAGGAAAACACATCCTTAAGCTTGCCTTCACATGACAAATATTTAATACTTGCCTCCCTTTCAACCATTGCCTTTTGATTCTTATCGTACAACTTTACTGTTTGAATCTCTTTGTTCGCTATCCATTGGGCTGCATCACGAACCAAGTCATGCATTTTCACACTGCTTTGATCGGCCTCCAACAACAAACAAGAATCTAGGAGTTTATTTTTGGAAATAACAACTTGACTTCGAGCATATTCGTAGCTGGCATAATCTTCCCCAAAAAGGCCTCCTCCGATGCCAAGTCTGGTTAACCTTTCAGTATGAATTTTTTCATCGTCTTGAAATACAGAACAGAAGAGGAATAGTCGCTTTGCATTCTCATTCTTCATATTATCATAGCTAACTTGCAAACATTTATAAACTTTAATGAGTTCATCATCAACATCATGCATGGACATATGTTTCTGCAGGGAATTTAAGGCTGCATCCCACTCTTCCAGACGATGTTCTCCCTTCAAACTACTGGCTATAGCAGCAATTGCAACTGGTAACCTTTTGCACTCGTTTGCAATTTTACAGCCCTTTTCAAGCAAATTTTTAGGTGAAATTTTGCTTACACCAGCATGCCTTTGGAACATGCTCCATGCGTCTTCTTCAGATAAGAGATCCAGTTGAATTGTCTTATTGCATCCTAATTTGTTGCACACCAAGAGACTGCGAGTGGTTACAAGAATTCTACAGCCTTTGTGATTGCCACTATCTGGAATGCCTATTTCATCAAAATTGATATCTCCCCACACATCATCTAATATTAGAAGAATCTTCTCACCATTGGTTAATCTCTTCCATAGTTTTTTGGGTATGTCTGATTCCGTACAGTCATTAAATTTCAAATCCAAGGGTCCAGCAATATCATTTTGAATCTTTCTAATATTAAAAGATGATGACACTGTTGTATCAATGACGCATGCAAATTGTTTTGATTCCTTAAGTGCCTTACCAACTTCTTTGGCCAATGTAGTTTTTCCTGTGCCCCCCATCCCTTGCAACCCGGTTATAAAATTGTTGTCATCTTTCAATGCATCCAAAAGCTCTTTGTATTTGGATTCCCTGCTTTTAAAAGGAATATAGTGTTGGGATGAATAACGTTCAACATCTGGAAGACGAGCTGGGAGTCCAATTGGAAGTTCCTTTCCAGTTTGAATCAATCTTCTAATCTGCAACTTCTTATTTGTCAGTTCCTTTCCCCTTTTATATCGCCATATGATATGAGGACAAAATCCAAAAAGACATTTTTGTTTTGTTTTGGTGTCTTCTTGAATGAGCTTATCAGCTTCTTTTTCCCAAAAAAGAGCATTATCTTGAACATCCTCTCCTCTTCTGGTTGCCACATCAACAAGTTGCTTAACAGTTGTCCGTTCTATTTCCAATCGAGCCTTTTCTTCTTCAAAATCCTTAGCAATGCACGTGAAGCAACATAAATAACTTGATTCTTCTATCGCTCCATTTATTAATTTCTCCACATATGGCTTCGCCAAATCAGTCAGAAAACTCGCCATCTAAATAAATTTGAATAGATCAAAGTTACGCATATATGTGTGAGTGTGCGCGCGTGCGTATGTTGTATTGTGTATAGAAAAATACAATGGTTGATAGTGAATCTCGTTCTCATAGCATACCATTTATGTTCTTTTTGTGTAGGAAGATTTTCTTGTTGATACGCTTTTCATCAAAAAATGATATTTGAGAAAGATAAAATTGATATTTGTGCGTGTAGTTATTGAAAAATAAAATGGTTCAGATGAACCTCTGTCTCTGAGCATATGATTCATGTTCATTTTGTTCATTCAGAGTCTGTTTATTTGAACAATGATATTTGAAGACACACTTTTCATCAAAGAATTTTTTTTAGCTTACTCAAACAAATATGTGAGAAAGTTCAAACAGGGAGTCCATTCAGTATTAAAGTTTCTATAAAAGATAATACAAAGCACAAAACTCAAAGTGATTTATAAACCCTTGTAATACTCCTAAGAAATCTAAAACTTGGTCACTGTAAACAATTAAGTAAAATATCGACTGAAAATTGTTAAAGTATGGTTGTTTGTTACCTTATCTCCAGCACTTTCAGCAAATGTTCAAGCCGTATGAACTATTCTCCTGATTTTTCCTCCAATATTAAGTGGCTAGCATCAAGATCATAAATAAGGTGGTGTTGACTGCAACAACTCTGCTGTAGAAATATAATTTTGGTTCAACAACTAGACAGTCATTCCAACAATTGTAGAAAACCTACTTTATCTTTGATAGTGTGCAGCAGTAATCAAACAAACTGTATATGAATGAATGATCAAGAAAAATGAAATTGTTATTTACCTGATCTTTCCAACACAGTATTTTCGGCACATTCAGCGCATACTTAAGTCTCATGAACAGTCTTCCTCATCTTTCTCCAATCTGCAGTAGATAGCATCACAAGAATTTTGAAGTCTCGTGCTTGAAAAAGAAGGGACAGTATACCAAATTTCATAATGAAAAACCAAGAGAGAAACCATCCATGCTTAACCATCCAAATGACAAAGCAAGGCTTTCCATATATAATTCAAAAAGAAATTATAGCAAGGTCACAAATTTTTTAGTGCTACCGTATAAAAGGAAACCTTATTTAACTTATCACTAGTTAGACATTTTAATTATCAAGCTTACTAATTAATCCTTATTCAACAAGCCATACTCAATTACTTCAAGCTTTTAAAGAAAACACTAAGCTTCAACATAGGGGCTATGTTCACAATGTTACTGAGACAGATAGGTACATAACAAAACTATGAAATTCAGTAAGAAGAGACTACTATATGTCCTCTTTCAAACGCAACTAGTCCAACTCAAAAATGAGTTTCCTTGCTCAAGGTATAAATTTTCTAAGCTTACTAACTATGAGTAATTTATACAATAGAAGAGTCCACTTGGTATATTTGATTGTTGATATCGTATTTGTGTTGTTCATCCCAAGCTCGAAGTAATATGAACATCTTCCAATTTGTGGGGGAAATTAGAGATATTAAAAGTAAGTTACAAATAAGTTGCACATGTCAGAAGTTAGTTGTACACATTGTCTATACAAGTCAGTCTCATTCTATCATTTGATGTAACGATTTTTCGCATGTCAATACAAAATTTATTTTCAGTTTGAGTATTTTCTTAAGAAGAGTTGTTCCTAAAAAACTTATTTGATCCAATGATCTTTAACATGTTAATACAAAATTTATTTTCAGTTTGAGTATTTTCTTTAAAATAAGAGTTGTTCCTAAAGTTCAACTTCTGCAACTATCAAGCATCAAGCGAACAAGGCAGTGATCACTAAAATACAACTTCTGCATAGGAAACTGTAACAGTTTGTTTTTTGAACAAGAGGAAACTATAACAGTTGTTCTCCTTTCTTTGAAAAAGAGTCTTATATATATATACAACTTATGCTAGTGTTATTGATTCAATGTTATAACTTATAAGACCATTTTATTACTACATGAATTATAATTAAAATAAAACAATTATTTACTATTCTACGCAACACGTGATCATCGGTTTCGTTCGGATTTCATCATACAGATTTCAAATATTGAACAAAACCAACTATTCTACCCAAAAAAAAAAAAAACTTAATTAATAATAACTTTTCTTTTCCTCAATTAAAAAAAAAATAAACTAAAATTAATTTACCTTATTTTCAGCAGTCGTATGAACAATCTTCCTCTTTCTCCAATCTGAAATTGAAGTTCTACAGCAAAAAAAACAAAGTAGGAGAGACTATAACAGTTTTTTTTTTATTTCTTACAACTCATTTGTGTTGTAACGACACATTTATTTATGGTCCAAGGAAATAAAAAGAAGAAGGGATCGAATAAAGTTAAGTAAGGTACTGGAAAGGAACCTCCTTAGAATGAACATTATTACAACATGAAGCAAAGTACATTCATTGAGTGATGAATGATGCATGATAGATATAGCTAAGCAAGCAAGGCACAATTTTCTACTATTTTACATCTGAAAAATTATATTTCACAAATCTCGAAAATTCTGCAGTTAGATATTTTTTTTTTTTTTGATAAAGTTTTACATCTTATATTACTAGACTTCAAAAAAGAGAGGGATAAGTCCAAAAAAAATCCAGAGAAAAATGTTTTGGGGAGGACAATTTTTCATATCTCTTACTTATAAATGTTAACCCGTTTCGCTATGCTTAACCTAATTTTAACCTAATTTTTCTCAATATTAAACTCGGCTAGAAGAAAAAGTTGAAAAATGGAGATTCGTTCTCTCTCCTCAGAAGCATCTTTCCGGCCACCGTAACTAACTTCTCAAGTGGCGTTTTACCTCATTTTTGCTTCATTCTTCTCCGTTTTTGTTGCCTTCTTCATCAAATTTTCTCCTCAATCAAGATTTATCCATGGTTTTCGCGATTGTTCCAGTTTGATCTCGTAGCTCTGTCGAGGGTTTTTATACTTTTCGGCGTTACTCCGGTGAAGGTTCTTTCATTGGTTTCAACCGATTCTTGTTCGATTCTTCATCATTTCTCTCCAATCTTTGCATTCTGGTTCCATTTATTTGATTATCCCACGTGATTGGCTCTTTTCGTGGTTCTACTTCATTTTTCCGGCGAGATCTTTGGTATTCTCCGGTTAGTTCTTGCTTGCTCTTCCTTCTTTTTGTGGCTTCGAGGTTGGTCTAGCACGGGTTTTGCCTCGGTACTGGTGCTTCACCTCCTTCTTCGGCGAGACCTACGGTTTTCTCTGGTGAGATCTAGTTTGTCCTTTCTTTTTTTAGCATTTTCAAAGCTGTTTCGGTGTTCTGCGGTGTGTATTAATGGCTTGCCCGTGGAAGTTCTTGGTTTGCCCGGAGGAGGTGCTGCCGGATAATCGCACTCTGCCGATGAAATCATTTGCAGAGGCTGTCTCAGCCACTTGTGCGATCCAGCTAGACCAACTCCCTCCAAAAGTATTTGTTGGTGATACTGTCCGTGTAAAAATTACACAGTTAGTGCATGAGAAGGAGCTGGATGCGTGTCAGCGACTTCTTTTCTCTCGAGTTACAATGCAGAAAAATGATGCCCCTCTTACATCGAAAGCACTGAAATCCAAGTTGATGACCTTGTGGCCCAACATTAACAATTGGTCTGTTGCTCCTCTAGGTAATGGATCCATTGAAGATATGTGTAAAATATAGTCGCAAGGGGTAGTTAATTTGAAGCCAGTGATACTTAGGCTCTTCTGCTGGTCCAAGGATTTCAATCTGTTTCATCAAGTTCAGACCCATGCTCAAGTTTGGGTGAGGTTAATGCACCTTCCACAGGAGTATTGGCAGTACCAGACGCTTTTTGAAATTGCTTTAGGTCTGGGAACTCCTTTGGTTATTGATGATGCAACACAAGCTAGACTTTTCGGGCTTTATGCTAGAGTGTTAGTGGATGTGGATCTTTCCTTAGAGCTATTTGATTTAGTAATAGTTGAGCGAGAGGGTTACGCTTTTTTTTTTGTAGAAGTTCAATATGAGAGGCAACCAGCTTACTGTTCACATTGTAAGTTGTTAGGGCATACTATTTAGTCATGTAAGAGAGCCAATGTTGTGCAAGCTAAGGAGGGAGTGAACAAGGTTAGCAGACTGCCAAGGAATCGACAAGAGCAAAACCGCACCATTACCAATGTACAGCAGACCAAGAGGTGGATGTTGGCATCCACTCAGAGGTTGCTAAGGCACTTCAGACTGCTCCATTGCAAGCAGGAAGCGTTCCTAATTATCATAAGGTTGTGCCCCTATCAAATAATAATTGCAATAACATTGACGCCACACAATACACCGAACAAACTAAAACTATGGGGAAGGATTGTGTTGCTGATTGTATTGATTTGCAGAATTCGTATGCTTTGTTGAATGATGAGAATTTTGAGGTTCCGGGGGAAGCTTTCTCTGAGGATGCTGCTATTGTCTCTCCTTCAGAGGTTGTTGAGATAGTGTCCAATTCTCGTGATGAGGCACTTTTTTCTGTTGAAGAAAGGCCCTCAAAGGCTATGGATCCGGTTACTCTATTACATTGGGCTAATAATCCAGTTCTCACCCCTTTGGCTTTGCCTAGCTGTTCTGTTCCCAGTCATTTGAGCCTTGATAAGAGTCTTCATCAGTTTCCTATAGAGCCAGGTGATTGTGCTCATATTGTAGCTTTTGATGCCAATGTCCAGGTTACTCTTGACAACAATACCTCTCATCCATCTATGCCGCAACCTGTAACTACCAACTATGATAGTTTGACAAGTGACAAGCTCCCTTTAAACCAAAACTTTTTTCTTGCCTCCAAACCCTCTCTCCACTCTGCTGCAGCCCTTAAGAGTGTGCAAATTCTCTCCAAATTTTGGGGGGATGAAGTTGTGGAATAGGACAATGATGAAGCCATCACATCAATATTTGAGCAACACTATCCAAGTCTGTCAGAGAGCACTAAGGCAGATAAAAAGCAGAAGAAGCAAGTGAACAAAGTGTAGCCTACTAACTTCAACTCAGCCGGCATGAGGACTCGTGCCCAAAAGGGTACCTCCAAAGCTGCCTTGCCATATACCAAATAGTTGGTTCAAATCTTTGTGAACTTGGGTGTTTAGCTAGTAGCTTCTGCCATTTCTCTATTGTTGTTCTTTTAACAGTTTCATTGTTAGTTTATTTCATTGAGGATTTGCACAAGCCTTCCTTGTTATAGATCTCTGTGATGTAATGTTTTGCACCTTCTTTTTGCTTTGATGTAAGCACTTTTGTTGTTAAGGGTTCTGGCCCTCTCCAGGTCTTTTATAGTATTCCTTTGCTTGATCAAAATAAAAAAACCTAATTTTTCTCTCCACACTTTTGCATTTAATGTTTATCTAAAGTAAAATAAAATTATGATCCTAATTATATGCTAATTTTTTAGAAAGGAATAACCGTTAACCCATCTCGCTATACTTAACTTAATCTCTTACTTATAAATGTTAACCCGTCTCGCTATACTTAACCTAATTTTAACTTAATTTTTATCTCCACACTTTTGCATTTAATGTTTATCTAAAGTAAAATAAAATTATGTTCCTAATTATATGCTATTTTTTAGGAAAGGAATAACCCTTAACCCGTCTCGCTATACTTAACTTAATCTCTTACTTATAAATGTTAACCCGTCTCGCTATACTTAACATATTATGTTACATTACGATACCAAGGACGATGTCATGGAAATATTATGTTATGGTACATTACAAATGCCTATGCTTCTTAATATTATGAAATGCTATATGACATTCATCTAAACTATTTTGTTATCTATTACCGTCAAATATTACCTTCGATATGACCCGTGCGTTAGCACGGGTCGATGGTCTAGTTAGAAAATAAAAGAATTCAAGTACACTTGGGAACAATATGGGCCGAACAAATTTTTTACAAAGAATTAGATTAAGGGATTTACTTTTCCCATCTTGTGGGTTTCCTCGCGCGCGCTATTTTTTCCAAAAATGCTCTTAAGTTTCCGGATTTTATAATCCGGAATGGTGTTTTCTTTTGTTAAAGGGTGAAAAAATGAGTAACAGATTTTTTCGGATTTTGTAATCCGGAAACTTCAAAAAATAGGACGCGTTACGTGATGTTTCCGGATTACAAAATCCGGAATCCCCCCTAAACACCATTTTTCAAGGTAAAACAGTTCGAATTACATAATCTGAACTCTATCAACACAAATTCTAAACATGTTTGTAACATGGATAGTCATTTTAGGGACAATATTAATCTTCCTAACTCTCATCCTTCTGTTTTGGGTCATTGTTACCTGTTCTTAGTCAAAAATTGGGTTTTCGGGCTACTTGATGAGATTGCTCCGAAAGTTCCCCAGAAAATTAGAAAAAATTCAAGGACCATGACTTCTTACGGGACTCCGCCCCTCAAAATCCAAAATTCCATCGTTTAGACCTATTTTTCATTTTTTTTTTAATTTTTCATATTCTCAGAAAAATCCGAAAATTTTTGCATTAGTTTTATTTTATTTTATAATTTTTTGTGCTATTTTTATGATTTTAATTGACAGGTTTTTTAGCATTTTTTACTGAATTATTTTGTTGTTTTTAAAAACAAAACTCAAAACTGTTGAAATGTGAGAGAGTCTGATGGCTGATTACACATAAGAATTGTCCGGATTATAAAATCTGAAATTGTAAACATGAATCCGGATTTTAAAATCCGGAACACACAAGGGCATCTTTGGAAATTTTACAGGGCGCAAGAGAAGGCCATAGGGTGGGAAAAGTAATTCCCTTAGATTAATGGAGCATATCAGAATGAAACAAAATTTATATTCCAGTATTTGGATATGATATGTGTAACGCTCTACTTCTATTAAAGCGATAAAACACGAGAATAAAACATTTATTCAAGAAATAGATGTCACGTCTCCAAAAGTTCTCCAAAAATATAACATGCATAAAAATTCAAACAACTACGCAGCGGATATATAACATACATCTCCAGTATACATGTCATAAAATCCAAGTACATCAATACATAAAATCTCCAAATCCTGATAAATGGGTAAAATCTCAACAACATAAACATATCCAAAATGAACATAACGATTGACATCCTAGATCAGAGCCTAATCTAAGACATCAAAATAGATAAACGAGGAAGTTTCCGCTATCCTCAAGCACTCACCAAGAAAGCAAGAAATTTAATCCTGCACGTCGTCTACCCATTCATACAAACAGGTAGGCGGTCCACCACAGACCTCTAGGGGTTAGCTTCACATCAATCCTAATCAAGAATAACCAAACATAAGCATTCAAGGATTCATGCATGAAAAATACACATACTCAACATTCCTAGAATACTACCACCATATATATATATTTTCCCCCAATCCATACTTATCATGTTATCACAATTCTAACATAGTATAGCAAGCATATTCAATTTCTAAACAAGTCATCGACGTAAGCTCATCATTCATCAACATCAATCAAAGAAAGGATTCCTCACCTTATTTCCTCATTTAGCGTACTTAACTCAACAAGTACAATTCATCATTTCAAAGTTATAAACAAACAATCATCATTATCAAAGGAATCACCAAATCATATATATACACACACATACATTTACAATTCTCACCTCATCATTTATTACCAAAATAATTAACATCAAATTAATTCACCAAGTGTATAAGCACAAGCAAGTAAGACATGCAATTAGAACATAGTTCAATCATTCACAACCATCAACAAAGTCCACCAATGTACATATACACCAATCCACATAATCACAACATTCGACAAATTTCACCAATGCACAAATTCACCAAGTTTCATATTAAATTATGACACAACTCATCAACCATTCAAATGCATGCAATGTTCTAGACTCTTCTAGATGCATGCGGTACCGTCACCAACAACAAAGGTCGTCACCTCATGATGCAACAAAAACATCGTATGTAAGATTTCACACCCGTCTTACATTTCAATGAAGTAAAAGTTCACCACCCTTTTACAACACATATGACTCAATATGACTATGATGCATTGAAATACAAGCGAAGACTCGACAATGCAAAATCACCTCATATATATTCAACAACAACAATGTAAGAGATCATCTTCATTTACATTGATCAACTTCAACAACAATTGCATTATCAAGTATTTACGTCCACACAATCAACAAGTAACAATTCAAATAAGAGTCATCACCACATTATCATTATTAACATGATTATTATCACAACTATCAACCAACATCATAACAACTTCCTACAATTTCTCACAATTCAAATAAAGGAGAAAATACAACACATTATGATAAACATCATATTCAACACTTAAAAGTCATTCATACATCTTCATATAGTCATATCAATCTATACACAAAAGATTTGCCAAGTATTTGATCTTAAAGATTACTTTCAACAAAGTTCGTCTCTCATTTTACAACTTTAAAACAATTCTAGAATTTCAACCAAAACTAAGCAAACATGTTCAATTGCCTCAACAAAGGATATGCACTACTCACATATGTACATAGTAGTTTAGGCATACAAGTATCCTAGACCAATTCCAAGAAATCCCAAAATCTCGCTAAGTTCGTCTCGTTTTCACAAAAAAGGACATTTTGACATTTTCAAAACAAGACATCATATTTCAAGTATGTAAACATTCAATTAAATCCTAATCTATCATATCATCATGAAAATAGGCCATTCACAAACTATCAAGTCATAATTCAAAGTTTCACCCAAGTTCATTTGTGAAAATCTTAAGTTTTCGTCTATTTCGCCTTTTTATGAAAAACCAAGTTTCATGCTATTATGGCTATCCACCAAACTTACATGCTTCATCTAGGTTCATTAAAACAGTAGACAAGTCATGTAATCATATTTGTTCATAAAAATTCCATTTTTGGATTATTTTCGAAAACCGAAATCGTCTCAATTTCATGTTTCTTATCATTTAAGAAATTCAAAGTGAGACCAAACAAATCATGTTCCAGCAAAAATATGAATCAAAACAGGAAAATAAAACATCATTTTCAACTCAAACAACTCAAGTTCAATCGCCAAAACATAGCTTATTTCACGTAATCACTTAAAACGACATTTTAGCTCAAAAACATGTTTTCTCCGATTCAATTCCACCTAAAACATTTCTCAACACATTCATATTCTCAAATACATAATTAAATAATCAATTATTCACTATAAAGACCTCATTAAACCCAATATTAATTTTGAGAAAGTTTCACGGTTCATAGAAAAAGTTGTGCTGAAATTTCATAAAAATTCACTATGACCTATGTGTAGTAATTTGACCATAACTCAAGTTATAAAAATTATTTTGAAGTCAAAACAACGCCATTAGAAAGGTAACATCCATACCTACAACTTTCTTGTATACACCTAAGGCCGATTTGGTACCAATCAATACCAGATTCTATTTCAAATTCGGGGCAGATTTGAAAAGTAAAAAAAAGAAAAGCAACTTAACTTATTCAAATTTCACATTCATTCAAAATCATCACAATCAACAACAACAACTCAACTTATCAACACTCAATCTATGAATTGACATTATCAACAACACCCAACAACAATCATATCACATAATCATGAATTCATTCACAATTCAACAACAACAACATCACATTTCACTAATTTGAGCAAAAACAACAAAGTACCCATATGTATACAACTTAAGCATGTAAATTCAACATCAGCAACTTAATTATTATCAAATTCACATACCCAAACATAGAATCAAAATAAGAGCACGAAATTTACCACTTAAATTCACAAGAATCATTTTTCACAATTAAGCACTTATGAATATACGTAGAAAAGAGATTATAACTTAAAGATTATGAATGAAATCTATCCCCCTTACCTCAAGTCTTCACAAACCTAGCTTATGCTTCACTTTAGCTCAAATCCCTTGAATCTCTACACTCTTCTTGCTCTCCAAGTTCTTCTCTCCTCAAAACCCTTTTTCTTCTCTTCTAGCTCTTTCTCTCTCTACCTTTCTCAAAAGTTTTGTGAAAATGAACAAGTGATTCTAAGTGACCTAATTTCCTCAATGACTAAGGTTTAAATAGGCTCTTCACTATTGAGCTCAACCCTTTATGTCTTAATGGACTCAAAACACTCATTAACCAATTCACAAAGTTTCTACCCACTTAACGGATAAAAATAACGAATAGTTACCGGTTCTTAACTAATTACCCCACTTACTAGTAACTTAGTAAAAACAATTATTACTACCCAAAGCACTTACTAAAACAATTTACACAGTGGAATTACTAATTTACCCTTGCTCACAAAATGACCAAAATACCTAACACGAAAACCCATCAAAATGCACCTAAAGACAAATAATCACACACAAGCATATATAAACACGCATAAAAACAATTAAAATAAATCTAACGAAAATCGAGTTGTTACAATGTGACGTGACAAAACAAAATTATCATTTAATTGTTTAGAAAATAGACAAAATGAAACAAATAATAACATTTTTATTCATATCTTACCCTTATAAAAATACTATTATGCAAATTAAAAGCATATTATATTTTCTACATATAATTAATTGAGTTTTTCTATTCACACCCCATGTATTTCAGGTTACACCTAAATTTATTTAAAATTTTATAATAATACCAAAATCGCCCTTTTATATAAATTTTCTTAAAACCTTGATTTCATTAATTGTCACTTTAAAATTTCACCATCTTTCACCCATAAACAATCATGAGTGTTCAATCAATCTCTATAGAAGATTAAAGAGTGAATCAAAATATCATTCATCCATACGATTACATATAAGTAATTGAATTTCTTCTTCTTTTTCAATGATGCTAGAGTTTCTATTTTTTTTTCTTGTTGTTCAACGTTGATAAGGTATGCACTTTACAACACGATTATTCAATGGTGAAGCACGAACAACGTTAACTAACATTGTTGAGGTTAACTTAAATTTAGTTTAAGTAGGTACATGCAAACTTAGCTTAGATAACCTACTTAAATTGAGTTTGCATGTACATACTTAAAATAAGATTATGTAGAATCATTAAACAAGGTTGAAGAGGTTAAAGCAATATTTAACTTTTAGTATGTACACTTAAACTCAGTTTACATTACCTACTTAAACTAAGTTTACATGACCCACTTAAACCGACTTAAGTATGTACACTTAAATTCAGTTTAAAGGACCTACATAAAATGAGTTTAAGATTAAACTAAATTTTATTTAAGGGTAACTTTGTCATTTTGGGGTGTAACCAGGAATACATGTGGTGTAATTAGAACAATTCTAATTAATTTAAGATAAAAATAAATTAAAACACCCAAATATAAAGCGAGAAAATAAATACTTGTCCTATTTTATTCCCTTTTTGTCTATAATAACATGGGTTAATAGGGTTTTTCTCCCTGCCATTTGGACGAAATTTGGTGTATCCATGTAAAAATTGTTTTTGAAATTCCCTGTAATTTAAAGATTCTTCGTTATCAACCCCAAGTCCAACTGTACGAATAAATTGATGTTTGGCATGCTGAGTTGGAATTTTATAATTTTTTTTCCATTTAATTTTCTTTTAATGAAAAAACTTAATTTAAATAACTTAAAAGATAAAAAAAATCTTCATCTTTCTCTTCTCTCTACCATTCCCTTCTCTTTCCCCTTCCTCTTCTCTTCATCCCTTTCTCCTTGTTCAACCCAATTACAGAAGAAAAAAGTTCCCAATTTTTAGAAATCCCTCAAATTTCTCAGATTCAATAGATTTATCAAATTCTTCAAATATCTCGACTTCCCAAGCTCTGAGAAAATTTTCAATTCCCTAAAATTCTTAAATTGAACAAGTGTAGAATTTTAGGGTTTGAAAGAAAGGGCTGATGAGGGATTTGAGTTTTAGTGTTTGTGGGATTGAGGTTTCATTTGTGAGATTGAGGGATTTGTTGTTGCGATTGTTATGCTGCTGATGATGTGTTGTTGTTGTAATAAATATGAGGTTGGTTTAACGAAAATAGTTGATGGATAAAAAATGGTGGTTTGTGGAGAACTAGAAGTGTCGTTCCTCAGCAAGTCTCTATTTTTTCTTTCTATTCTGTTTCCTCTCCCTTTTTTTTTCTCTTTCTTTCTGTTTTTATGGATTTTGATTTTTTTTTGGGTTGGATGAATTTGACGAAGTTATAAATTTGAAAAGAAAGATGAAGGTGAGAAAGATGAAGGAGAAATGATGTTACTGGGATTGATGATGAATGTTGTGAAGGGGAAGAAAAATAACATTTTTTTTTTGGTAAAAAAATATTTATATAATCTTTCTATTTTAAAAAATTGAGTGTAAAAGCATGATAGGGTAAAAAATACACAACTATTTTGGCACTCCAATTCTACCATCTATCATCTGGAGCATTCCAATAATATTTATTCAAATAAATATTAAAAAGAAGATACAACTTGGGGGAGTAGGTCTATCAAATAAAGAAAGAAATAACAATGGAATACAACTGCCTCATTAAAAACCTTACCTGTAAATCCCAATAGGATAAAACCAGGTGAGGGAAAAAAGAGTGCAGCACTAAGCGTATGTTAACAAAACGATATTAAAAAATTATAATCATGATGTCCTAGCCTATTTTTGTGTTGGGGATATCTTGTTTCTTCTTAAAATGTAGGAAACGAAGATTTTAAATGTGCAAAGCCTTCTATTGCCAACTTCTTCGCACGTTCAGCTTCACTTAGGTCGACCTCTGATGATGCAAGTGCAGAAAGTAATTCTTTACTTTGTTGTTCCCACTTAGCGCATTCGGCCTTCAACTCGCTCTTCTGAACATCGCATGTGTTCCCTTCTGACTTCAAATCATCTCTTTGTTTCTCAAGATCTTCCAACTTTTTTCTAAGTTCATCAATTTATAAAGAGAGCTCATGTATCTGAGAGTCATGTATTTGATTATGAATTTATGTGAGAGTCATGCATATGAATCTATGTGAGAGTCATGTATTTGATTATGTGATTGTATGTGAAGATGTGTACGTGGCTATGTAAGTATTTGGTGATATTTGTGTACTTGTAATGATGGTGATGAATTGTGAATAATGTGAATTGATTTGGTGATGAGGTGATGATGTAAATACTTGATATATCTTGAATTCATGGTTGAGAATTGATATTCCTATTTACATGAGAATATTTCTTGATGTATTGAATTGTTGAATACATGCTATTTGTTGCCTTTAAAACTATTATTATGTTCATGATTTCCTTTGTTGAGTATTTCTCACCCTTTTGCGGGTTTCCTCCTATGCCACTTGTGGTATAAACGTGCAGGTTGAGGACGTGTGATCATCGTGAGTACCCGAGGATAGCTTGAGGCTTCCTCACTTTTATTGCTTGATTTTGGAGTCTAGTTGTAGGCTCTGATTAGGATTTGTCAGGAGTTTATTTAATTTATGAATTCTATGACTTAAGAAACTTTGATGTCTTATGATGATGTATTTTGAGATGTTGAGACAATGAGCTTATGTTGTTTTATGTTATGAATTCACTGCGATTGTTGATGACATTTCATGCTTATAATGAATTATAATTGTTGATGTATTTAACGATGCCATAGCACCTTGAATCTCTGTCACTACAAGAAAACAGTCAAATTAAGACGGAACGTCGTGACAGAATTTTATTTCCGTCCCAAATTAATTAAACCGGGACGGAATTTGCGACGCTTTTGTGTTACAAATATTTTGTTTTAATTTAGATGAAGATGATCACTCAGTTGATAATGCTACTCGTGGAAGCAATGCAAATGTTGGTGCTGATGTGGAAGAATAATATTGATGGTTTATGAATGTAGGAAACAGTTTGATATTTTGTAGGCACTTTTTAGTTATTAGAACTTTAACCATTTTGGGTGTTGAGAAAATAGTTTGATATTTTTGTTACTTGGATGGTTATGTGCTAAGTTAATGATGAAACAATTTATGTTTACTAATGATTTGTAGTATCAAATTTGGAACTTGATGATAGACACAAGTTAATGTGCATCATATAAATATATATTAAATTTTTGGGAGAATTTTTAAACTTGCATTAAATTTATTTGTGACAGAATATTTTATATAATTCTGTCCCAAAAGATATATTAAAAAATAAATCAGATTTACATTAATGTCATTTTGTCCCAAACTCCGTCACAACATTGGGACGGAATAAAAGTATTCTGTCGCAACCTTGGGACGGAAACAAAATGTGTTAATAAACAAATAATTTCATTCTGTCCCACATTCCGTCCCAAATATGTGACGGACGAAATAATTTCGTCCCCAACTGATTGCGACGAAAGCAAATTGTCGCAAATTCCGTCCCAGATTTCAATTGGGACGGATATTTACACTATTGTGCGACGGAATATTCCGTCCAGATCAGTGTTTTTCTTGTAGTGTGTGATTATCTAGAATTTATTATTAAATATTGCTTGTGGGGTTTGAGGGTGTTACACTTTGCTGCTAATCCTGTATTTCATGAAAGAACCAAGCATCTAAAAATTGATTGTCATATTGTGAGAGAAAAATTGCAAGCTGGCTTCTTCAAGCTTCTTCCGGTTACCACTCATGATCAAATAGCAGATTTTTTTAGTAAGTCTTTGTTTCCACAACCTTCTAATCTTTTACTATCCAAGTTGGGGATGTTAGATATCTACCAACCTCCAACTTGTGGGGGATATTGCACAATACATATTTAAATGAAGAAAAGCATGAGAAAGTAGATAGCTTGCAGTAAAAACTATTGAGTTAGTATAGTACAATTAGCTTAATTGTGTAGTACATTCCAATCTAAATAGTACACTAAGCTAATGTATAAATAGCATGATGTAATCATTGACCAATCTAATGAATCATTTTCACTCCTTTTCACTTTCTTAATAATATGCTAGTATTATCTATAACTGTAGAATTCTATTGAATTAATTCAAATCCACATAAGTTATATTTAAATACACTATGCTGCACAAGTATTGGTTTTTATTTTGTTTTTCTTCAACAATTTTAACTAACACAAAATTGTAATATTGGAATGCTTCACTTCGTATCATATATTTTGATTGTGTAATAATATATTCCCATTGGAATGTGATTGAATAAGAAGGAAATGTCTTCTTAACTTTCTTTATAACAAAAATTTACATCTCGACGAATCAGAATAATATCTTCTAAATTTTCTTTTAACTAAGGTTTAAAAATTAGATTTTTCATCTGAAAACTTGAATGAAGCATCCACTACTGAGATAATAATAACAACTTCTGTTCAATGTTGCCTACATTATTAAAATTGATTCAATCAAGTATATAGATTTCTAACAAAAATCTTGTGTGCGTAAAAGAAAACCATGTGTAAAATAATATTAACTGTATCTTTGAACATTTTCTAATGTATGGTAGACTCTTTTTTAAGGGTGTATGATAGCCACATTTACATTTTTCTTTCATTTTTGAATATCCAAATGGTAGCCAAGTTTCCATTTTCTTGCACTGATTTAAAGTTGTGTTGGTTTTCATTCTTGAATAAATTGAGTAACCCATCAACTATGTCTATTTACTTTTTTCTGCAACCCATCAGGAGGTTTAATTTGGAGAAAGAATTCCAGACATATTTTTGAAGGGGAATTCTATCAATTCTATGAAAGGTTTTTTGATATAACAACTAGTTACTAAATGTCACATAAAAGAGCTTTGAGGCTTGGTTTTTGTGAGTGTTTTTAGGTGATGGTAAGTTATTTTCATTACTAAATGGTTGTTCAGCTCTATAGTTTAGCAAACTATTTTCAAATTAATTTTGCGCAAAAGTTATTTCAATTTTACAATCCCACCGTGCGTTGCGCGGGTATATATCTTTCTACTTTAACAAAAAAATTGAGTGTAAAAGCATCATATGGTAAAAAAGACATGCAACTAATTTGGCACTTAATTCAACCATCTATCATCTGGAGCATTCCAATAATATTATTAAAATCAAGATCCAAAATAAGATAAAATTTGGGGGACTAGACTTATCAATACACAGTGGAATAACAATGGGATACATCTGCCTCATTAAAAACCTTACCTATAAAACCTAATAGGATAAAACCAGGTGAAGGGAAAAAGAGCGCAACACTAAGCATACATAACAAAATCACATTAACAAAAACAATAATCATGATGGCCTAACCTATTTCTGTGTTTGTTTCTTCCTAAAATGTAGGAAACGAAGATTTGAAATTTGCAAAGTCTTTTGTTGCCAACTTCCCCACCAGTTCAGCTTTTACTACATCGACCTCCGTCGACACAAGTGCAGAAAGTAATTCTTTACTTTCACGTGCCCATTCAGTGCACTCATCCTTTAACTTTTCCTTCTGAACATCACATTTGTTCACTACTGACTTCAAATCATCTCGTTGTTTCTCAAGGTTATCCATTTGTAAAGAGAGTTCGTGTATCTGAGCATTTGCAGTTGAAGATTCACCGTCAATGTGGGCTTGTGTACTCTTTGCACTCCAAAGCTTTTGCATGAGATTGGTTTTCAAATCAAGAAGTTGGTTGTGCTTCTTGAGTACCTGTTGAGAAGTGGCGTGATTGACAATGTAGTCATTGAAGAAGTTCTGCACATTCTCAACAAACTCCTTCACATTCAAAGGTAAGAGTCCTTGATGATGATTCAGTGCACGAAGAAGAGAAATAAATTTCAATTTGGACTCTTGGTTAGATACAAGATGGTCAAGGTCTGATGACGAGTCCATCAAAGTCTTTAATTCTTGAAGTGAAGTTCTAATGGAAAAACTTTGCCCTCCGGTAAGAAGCTTCTCAAATGCAAGAAGCGGGTCCGCCTCGATCAGTTTGTTAATGTCTTCCATTGCTACATGAAATCATTTGATCACTTATATTCAGCTCATTAGTCTTATGGAAGTATTATAATTTACTTTAAGAAATTAAAAACAAGGTGGGAGGAGAAACCTTAAAATTTAAAGAATAAAAGTAAAACTCACCAATAATTTCCGAAGAGTCTCCAATAACATATTTGGTGGCTGGAGGATTTATATTGACAATTGAACCAGAGGGTTTGCATAATTTTCCATCACCAACTTCCTAGCAATTGAAATTAATAAACAAACTATATCATTATCTACAATATAAATTAATGAAGGAAACAAACTTTAAGAGTATTTGTGAGATACATTGCTAAATAGTACTACAGATATCTATTTTCGTAATAGATTTGGTCTCCCTGAAGCACTTGATGTAAAATTTATTTCTTAGAAAACTTTAAACAATTTTCCTTTTCCTCATGAAGTAAAACACTCAAAATAAACAAGTACATCTATTAATAAATAGAGTAGTATTGACCTTTGGAGAAGTCAACGCGTGCCTTGATGCCGCTTCAGCTTCAATCCAAGCTGCAAATTCGTTAGTGGTTTGTGCATTTGGATTTTGATTACCATTTTCGTGACCTTTAGACTTTGCTTGAAATTGTCGATATACACTCTCCATATGTAAATACAAATCAAAATCTATAGCAAAATATGGATTAGCATCATTATATGTAAATATTGAAACTGAGTTTTTATTGAAATAGTTGATAGTTGAAGGACTTAAATTTTCTACTAGTGGCTATTTGAGCATAGCAATGTTAATTGAAAATAATATGAAGCTATAAAAATACCTTTAGAAGGAATTAAAGGAAAATGCGATGCAATAGGAGATGTGATGCTGGGAGACATTTTAGATTTCGAAACTGTTATATCAACATCCATAGGAAACTGTTCCTCTCTATTTGATCTTACTTTCATGACAGCATCGCCATTTAGAGAAACTGAACAAGTAAATTCAAAATCAAAAGGGTTATTAGGTATCATATAAGAAAATAAAATTGATCCAACAAGTCTTCACCTTGATTATCATTAGTCTGAGTTGTTTCCTGTGAACCTTCAAGATCAGAAACTAATTGTATAGATGGCTCATTCCTTGTTTCTGACGTAGGATCGCCTTGAATACTTTGATCCTCCGTTTCTTTCAAACACTACATCATGAAAAATAATAAGTTGCAACATATATCTAAAAAAGTGTTAAAAGTATAATTTTAGTCCTCATATGTTTCTTATTTCGTTAATAGTTTTTTATTAGTTTCCAGTTAGATTGCTTAATAAATTCCCACATAATTTTTTAATGTTAGTACCTTATAAACATTTAATTCATCCAACCAATGTAGCCAGGATCAAGTGCCAGCTTGTAGGATCTTACGATTCTACGTGCCAGGCACCTCAACCGTGCTTCGACTTCACTCCGGTTCGTTTTTGCTCTGTTTTCCTATGTTTCTTCTGTTTTTTTGCTGTTTTTCCCCATATCCTCTGTTTTCTCTTTTTATTGCTTGTTTCCTCTGTTTTTCCTCTATTTTCTGATCTGTTTTTTTTCTTTCGGTTCCTCTGTTTTTTCCTCTATATTCTCTGTTTATATCTTTCAACTCTATCAATAACCTACGGATCCTACTTACGAACCGTGTTACGTTCCTCGTTTTTACGTTCCTTCATCGAACGACTGATCCTATGTAGGATATCAATCCCGACTACATTGCATCCAACTCAACACTTTGAAAAAAACTTACTAATTGAGTCCATTTATATCATTTCATTTCAACAATATTAATTTATTTTAATATAATTTACTGTGCTTGATCAGAATAAGGGTTAAATAGTTGAATTTCCTCATTGTGGACACTCTTCCTAACTTATGTAACACCCCGTTTCCCAAAAAAAATCGCAATTTAATAGATAAATCAGAGTAACATCATAAAACGGAGTATTACGCTTCTATTTCATTCAAGTAATAAATAGGAAAATTTCTATTTATTTAAATCAATCCTGTCAACAATATTCAATGAAATCGCAGCGGAAAAATATAACAATATTTATTCAACAATTGTTCCATCAAAGTTTGGCACTAAGGCCTCAACGTGGTTCATAATAGTAATTAAAATCAACATAATTGTTTTTCAACATAAAATCATAAACTAATACGTAACAAGGAAAATCCAATAATCAAAACCCGCCCCATTACGTATCAGAGCACCTAGACACGTGAGGAGTCCACTCACATCAACAGCTAGTCCTGGAAATCTGCACTTGCCCACAAGGCGGCAATTCCAACAGAAGGGGTGAGATCACAATTCAATAATT
>Ga0228711_1001417_pt1 | contig 35068 bp, 28 predicted proteins | sample MedpolnodulmetaG_2_FD_177996 | JGI IMG/M metagenome (GOLD analysis project Ga0228711, IMG submission 177996) | Root nodule microbial communities from Medicago polymorpha collected in Santa Monica, California, United States - brown nodules | ecosystem: Host-associated > Plants > Roots > Nodule... | reverse complement strand
GGGGGGGGGTTCGAAGGTTTGAAATTAGCTAGATTGTGTGGTTTTCGTAAAGTGCAGCTCCATATTGATTCTTGGGTAGTAGCTTCGACACTTGCTTTAGGGGAAGGAAGAATTGCGGATGGTTGGAGCTTATTGCAAAATATTAGAAGATTGTTGGAGTTGGAGATCAAGATTCGACATTCGTATCGTGAAGCAAATAAACAAATGTGCCGATGCGTTGGTGAATATGACATGTGATGGAGGTTATTCTTTAATATTATATGAACATTGTCCTACTCAAATTAATTTGTTATTTTTAGCTGACTCTATTAGTATTTTGACTCCGCACTTTGTTAAACGGTAGTTCTCTCTTTTTTCCGGGATAAGGCCCTCTTGTTTTAAAAAAATAAAATAAAATGATTGCCACTCCACAAGGAATGCCATCAACCGGACAAAAACCAAAACCAACCAATCCATGGCGAGAGAAACCAAAATCAATCCAATGTTTAAAGGAGTAAAAGTAATACTGAGAACCACCAATACCAAGCTTAAGAAGCTATAAAACGCTATTGGTACCAACAGAGAATGGCCAAGAACCATTGAATTTGACGGAACAAATAAGTAATTTGTCCATTTCATACTCTTGTTTATGGGCTAAATAAATCTTTGGAATCAGACACTCTACAAGAAGCATTCTGCCGTTAAGAAAAAGAAAGGATGCAAGAAGTATCATAATCATAATAAACAAAGTTCATGTTTAGGTGAAATATTCCAACTTAGTTTTGGTACAACTTGAATCCTCCATAAAGTCGTGGTTGTTTAAATTGAGAATTTTGGAAGATTAAATCTATATTTTGGTATAAATATGAGATTAAAAAGTTAAAAGTATAATACACAATAGATATGATTATTTAACATTTCAATCACACTTAAATTATTTTTAAAAACATTTGTATCCTTTTCAATTTAAACGAGAAAGCAAGTTCTTCAATCGCCTTTGAAAACCTTCATCCAAAAAGGGACAAAACACCAAAAAGACTAGTAACCATCCAACCTTATTTTTCATTCAATATTGAATAACTAATCGAGGAACAAAAGGAAATGGATTTCACTGTAACTTGTTAGCATTACTTCCTCAAATTTCCCATCGTCATACTTTGGAGCTGGTAGTAAAGTTTTCGTGGTCGTACACAACATTAACATTTCCATGTTTTACCATCTTTAACTCTAATGTCTAATCAGAAACATACATTTCAACAAGGAATGACATGCAATATGTCAATAAAAAAAACATAGAATTGTAATTGGTAATTGAAGAATTAGGTTTAAAGGGATAGTTTTTCTATAAAAAAGAAAGGGAAATTAAAATAACAAAACATAAAAGCATAATTATACTAATCAATTGTCTAAACAAAAAAGGAAAATTAACATAGGTTATGATGTAACCCTCGAATATCAACCTTTTATGCAACACATGAAGTAGCTTTTGAATCTCCTCCATCTCCATGTCTGTAGAGATTCGAGAGAAAATCATGTAAAAAAACAATATTTTAGGCAACACAAATATTCAATAATTTGTAAACCAATAGAATGAATATGATTCACAATAAATAGAATGTGTATAAGTTATAAGGCCCCGTTTGGTTTTAGCTTATTTTGAGCTTATGAAAAATAGCTTATGTAAATAAATAAGCTTTTATTTTAATTTATAAACTCTCACTAACGAAAATTGAATCTTCATAAACGGGTTTTTCATAAACTACCTTAACAACTTATAAATAGTACATAAAAACTTATTTATTTGCATAAACTGTTTTATATAAGCTCTAAAATAAGCTAATCCAAACGGGCCCTAAATCCCTACAAAGGTTCTAGTTAAAAATTGCTATTGAAGAATTTTAGCAACGAAATAAAGTGATTAGCATAATCATCCAATGCGGAGGTAATGAGGTTTTATTTAACGAAGTCTTGGCTGGGCGACATTTTAGATTTATCTGTTCTTCTATTTTTCTCATTACTATCTCCTCAAACCATATTCAAAATTATTATACAAATATATTGACAAGGATCCTTAAATTGTAAAGTGAGAAAATCAAATGATGTTATTATAACAAAAACTTATGATTTCTACTATCCAATTTACACTCGAAAATAAATTGCTCGCTTAGGGGAGACAGATTCCATATTAAATATATAAGTAGCGGAACGGTACATGCTAGACATGTTAAAAAACCTAGATATGTATTTATGTGTATTACTTGTTTAATTTAGACAATTCCCTATTATATTGTAAAATAAGTTGGTGACAAACTCATTTGTTTTATGAATGCAATAATCAAATATAAAAAAAAAATGCAAAAATCACAATGTAAGAACCAGAAACTCATTTGAGTGGTTTCGGGTTTTAAATAGTAGCTAACAAAATATAGAATAACAAAAGGTGAGAAGAAATATTACCGCTCTAGTGGAGGTTTGTCTAATTTTTGGATTCCTTTTCCGGTTTGAATAATCTGACAACTTTGACCCCTGCATTGAAATGTTTCTAGGTTAAAAAATTGTTCATCATTTTTTCTTTTGAAACAGCAAAATATATTAATTTTCTTGATTCAAGCACAAGGCATATAAGAATCGAATCGAAGAACTACAAAGCTTGCGAATTTCACATTCACAACGATAGATATAAAGAAAACAAGGCACCAAATTGCGTCTAATACACCAATAGAATACAAGTGAACAAACCTTCACCAAAATGAGACTAATACCCCCATCAATTCATCTTATTTAACTATACAAAAAAATTTGCATGAATAATTATATTAGAATCATTGAGTTATTTAAAAAGTTGGTTTGCTATGTTTTTTTATGATAAATTCAAATGATACTAATGATATGATTATTGAAAAGTTTCGACTCCTAAACAAAAGGAATCATTACAAACCTAGGCAAAGTTTTGAGCTATTTTGTTTTTTGACAAAAGACTCTATTCAATTTAAAAATTTATTTTCCAAATAATATATCAATTGATATTTTTAGGGTTAAAACACAAATTTGGAGTTGATGTTTTAATTTTATCATGTTGTAACTCATCTAAGCCGTCCGATCTGAATCGGCAATTGTGTTGTTAAAGATGTTGATGCAATCAACGGCAGAGATGCAAAATTATGTGTAACCGCGTGTTTTTTCAACAAAAGATCTAGATCCGCTCAAACAAAAACAATCAACGGTTCAATCAATCAAAATAAAATAGTATGTATACACTAGCTAGATATAGATCCGCTCAAACAAAAACAGTCAACGGTTCAATCAATCAAAATAGTATGTATACACTAGCTAAGGATTGAAGATTCGAAATATATAGAATAAAATAAAATACGATAACACATACACATCTATTTTAAAGGTCTTTCAAGTATAAATAATGGTTTATATATATAAACATAAAAAGATCTTGTTAGTAAATTAAAATCTCTACCAGAGATATCTAGATTCAAAGGGTGCAACGTATGAGTCAATCATGGAATCCATAGCCAAAACAGTGGTAAATTTAAATGAAAAAAAAATGAAATGTGTGACAAACTAATAGCAATCACCCAACAAGTTATCAACAAAAAACAACAGCAAAACATGAACAAAATTAGAGAACTTGAGTGAGGAACGTACCTCCATATTTTGGTGGTTTGGCTTGAGTTGCTATTGCTATTGAAACTATGGTATATGTGAAGGTTCATTATATAAAGAAATAACTAAATCAAATCCCTATAAAATTGGAATTGATTTCTTTTTTCTTTCAGTTTTCCGTTTTTGTTCTTCATTTTTAATTTTACGCAGCGAAATTGTTGCTGTCATTACTCTATTGCCTAATAGACTTTTACCAATACCAATTTTTTTTAACAAAAAAATAATCCTCTAAAAAAAAGATACCATTTACATATTTATTTTTATTAATTTTGCAATATCTAGTATTTATTATTTCAATCAAATACATATTCCTTCATCAACTCGTACGGTGCCTACTCTAATCATTTTTTTCTTCCTTATTTGCTCAGTTCTAAATAAATTATAGTCATAGCCGATTTTGAAGGACGAATGAAATAGATAGAATGAGCCTGTAATTCATTTCTCTCTATTTTTTTTTCCAAGAATGTTATTATATGGGTGTGTCTATGATTCATTTGTTTTTGAATCAATTTTGCTAATTATTTTATTTAAATCAAATTTAAATGTAGGGGTTATAATTGACAAAAGTTTTTTTTTTTTAAGAATAATTGACAAAAGTTGTAACCAAAAGAAAAAAAATGGACAAAAGTTGGGGATTGAAAGACATTAAATTTATATGTGCAATATCCTATCCTATATTAATAATAGTACTTCATCAGGTCGCTAGACCAAAAAAAATAAATATACTTCATCAGGTCGCTAGACCAAAAAAAATAAATATACTTCATCATGTCTCCTTCATAGAAAAAAATTCATTCAATCATTATTATATAAAAAAAAATCTTTTGTTTTACTGAAAATTTTATGTAGACTAAATACATCAATTTTTTGGTAAATTAAATATAAAGTGATCCGATGAAATATTCAATACTTCATTTTATAATCAAGAGTTTGTCTAACATGTGCAATATTATACATATTAAAACAACTAATAGTAGTAACTTTTTCTTGAAAAACAATAATTATTTATTCAAAAGTTTTATATTTAATATTAGGCCAAATACCTCCATAAGTCCTTTAAGTTTCACGTTTGTTTCAGATAAGTCCTTTAAGTTTCCAAGGTTTCAGATAAATCCTTTAAATTTCAAGTTTGTTTTGGATAGGTCATTTAAGTTTCTAAGGTTTCAGATAGGTCCTTTAAGTTTCGAGTTTGTTTCAGATAGGTCCTTGTTATCAACCTTCCGTTAAGCCAACGTTGATATGTCCGTTAAGTGAAACTCAAAACTTAAAGAACCTATCTGAAACCTTAGAAACTTAAAGGGCCTATCCGAAACAAACTCGAAACTTAAAGGACCTATCTAAAATCTTAGAAACTTAAATGACCTATCCAAAATAAACATGAAACTTAAAGAACTCATAAAGGTATTTGGCCTTAATAAAAAATGTATAAATTTCAATATAAAATTTTTATTTTAAACTTTTTAACACGTGAAAATGTGAAAATTTGCATGATAGAAAAACCATATAATCAATGGCAATCCTTGTTGATTCAAATTTGATTCTGATTCTAAATCATTACGGTAATCATTATTTTTGTAAAAAAAAAAAATCATTAATCATTATTATCGGTTATCATTTATTGTTGGCATTCTCCATTATTACCCGTCATTTTTGTTTTGAAAGATCCATTATTACCCGTCACTAAAACTATGCGCATTTAATGTCATTAGCAACCAAATGAAATATTGATATTAATTAGGGGTGCTAATTGAGTGGGATAGCCTGGGCATCCGTCAGGGGAGCAGATCCGGTCTAACTCGTTTAATAAATATATTAGATTTTTAATAAGTTTATTAATTTAATGGTTAATTAAGTTTTTAGTTCCTATAAATATTCATAGTTTTGGTTTTAGTCCCTACAAAATAAAATCACACTTTTTAGTTCCTATAAAATTTTTCATCAGCATATTTAGTCCCTATAAAAAATTTCCATCAGCATTTTTAGTCCCTGTAAAAAATATCCATCAACATTTTTGGTCCCTCAAATGCTTAAGAAAAATGTCACAGGGACTAAAAAGAGTGATTTTATTTTGTAGGGACTAAAAACAAAATTGTGAATATTTACTGGGACTCAAAACTTAATTAACCCTTAATTTAAATAGGGCAGACTAAGACAATCCACAATGGTGGCTACTTCACCTATTTAGCATCATACTACCTCCGGTCTCAAATATAAGAAAAGATTCATTTTTTAGGTTCATTGAATAATTAATGTATCTGCTTTACAATGTAGACCAGATACATTAACTATTCAATGAACATAAAAAAGGAATCTTTTCTTGTATTTGAGACCGGATGGAATATTAAATAGGCACCCCCATTGTAGAATACTCCATCCGGTCTCAAATACAAGAAAAGATTCCTTTTTTATGTTCATTAAGTAGTTAATATATCTGGTCTACATTGTAAAGCAGATACATTAATTATTCAATGAACCTAAAAAAGGAATATTTTCTTATATTTGAGACCGGAGGGAGTATAATACATGGGTGCCTATTAGAGCTATCAAAACGGGCTGACCCATTTAACCCGATTAATTATAGGGCTTGGGCCTTAAATATTGAGTTCGAATTTTAATAGGGCTTTCTGGCCCGGCCCTAAAAAGCCAAGTATCCGTTAGGGCTAGCCTGAACGGGCTGCGGGTAGCCCGTTAGCCCGCATAACAAAAAAATCCTATAAATTATATATATTTTTCAAATAGTTATTTACTTAGTTGATAATCAAAGTAAAAAAATAAAAGTGAAAATTCAATGAATCAGCACAAATATAAATGTAATATAAAATTATATTTACTCGTTTCGTAATTTATAATTTTAAAGATCGAATATATAAATATCTATAACCATAACGTATCTAATTTATTTAAAATTGTTTTCCTCGCCGTTTTAGTTTACAACATTTGTACGAAAATGTTTACAATTTATTTTTGTGCTATACATTATTTAAACATATTAAAATTATTATTTTTAAAAAAAATTATAGGAGTATTTTATAGTACTTTTTTAAAAAAAATGAAATTTTTAATACGGGCCGACCTGTTTAGCCCACGGCCCGTGTAGGGCCAGGCTCGGGTATTCAAGCCCGTTTTCCAACCGGCTTATTGGCCCGGTCCAATAAAGCCCGAAGCCCGTTACGGCCGGCCCTAAACGGGCTGGGCCGCCCGTTTTGACAGCTCTAGTGCCTGTAGAGAAGGGTGGCTATGGAAGCACCCTCGCTCTCTTCATTTTTTGCGGGTCCTATTTAATAAATCTTAATAATATAAAGAAATTTTGTTGAGATGTTAATGATATAGAATTATTTGTGGAATCTATTTAATAATTTCTTTTGAGGTTTTGGGTTGGAGAAAATTGATACTTATTAAGTATTACCGTAAAATGAGTGATGTGGACATAGGTGACCCATTTAAGCACTCAATTTAAGGTGCTCTGTTGTGGATGATCTAAAGTTTATAGAAAAGTTCATTAGGCCTACCAAAATGACACATACAAGTGTAATTACATATACTCCCTTCGGTCCTCTTTATAAGAATAATTTGACTTTTTTGATTCGTTACATAATGATGTATTATAGACAAGATACATCAATTACTCAAAGAATCTAAAAAATCAATTTTTCTTATAAATAGGACCGGCAGAAGTACTCAATTGTATTAATTTTTTTTTTGTTTCCTTCGAATGTTCAATACCACAATTTATTTTTATTTTTTTGCAATTTTTTTTTGGCATTTGGAATTTCCAATTAGTTACAAAACTTTTGGTACTACTATGTATCTTATTCCAATTCCAACCAGTATGCATACTTTTTTGTATTACCTTTTTAATCTCTTACTATTGTTATTTTTATCTCGTTCTAAATTACAAAGTAAAGAAACAACAACAACAAAAGCAATAGGTCAAATGTGTGCAATATATGCTTATTAGCCTTTACAAAATGGATGTATAAGCTCTAGAATTTTTTATTGAATATTCAGGCAAAATATGTTAATAAAGTGAAAAAAAATATATGGATGCACAAGCTCTACAAAATTTTATTGGGCTATTAACATTTTAAAAAATATATGCTTGTTAACCTTTTTTATAAATAGGTCAAATGTTCTATTTAAAATCTTTAGCACAAACTATGCTTTTAAACAAACTAATAGGATGTAACAAAAAAAACAGACTAATATGACATACCATACTTTTAAAATAAAGCCTTGGACATGCTAATATGACAGACTTGGGCTTTATTTTTTTAAACTAGGTATGACTTATTTAAGTAAAGTTCGGCCCGTCCCGGCCTATTCCCACCTCTAACTACTCCCTTCGGAATTTTTGGATTTCTAAGGGGTGGGAATGGCAACAAAAAAAAAACACGTATGCTGGTATTTCTGGATAAAATCCGCCACGACATGGGACAAATAGTTTAACGGATATTCACGGTTATAATAAACGAGTATTTGACTATCCATTACTTTATGGATACATACACAAATTTGATGATATTCGTGCCTACTTGTACCCAAATCCGTTAATAAATTAGATAAATTACATTTTATACCTTTGTTCTTACGTTGATTTTTTGCTTTTATTTTACAAATTAGAACGTCAAAGTGAAGTTGTTGAAGCTTGAAATGCATGTCTTTTTATATTTATATTTCTTGGTCGGTTGAAAATTTATATGGACTTCAAGAATTTGTATGGACTATGTGAGGATTATAAAATTTGTATGAATTGTGGAATTTGAATGGATTATGTATAAATTGTGAAATTTGCATGGAAGGTTCAAGTTTTTTTTTTTTTTTTTGAAAGCCAAGGTTGAAGTTTTAAGGTAATTAAAAAATATTTTTCAAAAAATCCATGGATACCTCAATACTTCGTGGATTACCCGTATTGCGGGTATCCGCATGGGTACGGAGGGATATGAGTACCATATTTATCTAACGGGATGTGGACATACATCATACGAGAGGTATCGATGGATACCCATTGCCATCTCTACTACAAGGGACTTGTGAGCATTATAAGTACTAGAATATGCTTAATAGTTTAATTGATGGTGATGTATTAGAAGATGCTTCTTTTGTTGAACTGGATATGTGGGGATCGAATGCAATTGAATGCGTAATGGCTCATTAAGGGCTGGCCTTTATGTTTTCTGGTTTGCACTATGTTGCCTATAGTTCTTGAGTTTCAACCCTAATTGTAATGGTACTGCATCATGTAGCACCTTTTCATCTTGTACATCGTTAGTAATAATTGAGATGGAATAGAGGGTTAGAATAAACATTGATTAAATAGTAACTTGAGGTTGATTTCATGCGATGATTGAAATAAGATATTTTGGTTATTCAATGAAGTAGAACATTGTCTTTGGTCTTTGGATAGTATCGTGATTATGATAACATTGTACTTACGTATATAAATTGCATAAGTACACTTTATGTATCCTTTGGTATCAGAAATCAAGGGCTAAATTTAAATAACTTTCTTACGGGGACCGCAACACAAAACATTTCTATGCCACAATAATGGCGGTCCGTAGAAGACGAAATACTTATGATATGTTGCAGAATGAAGATGGTGTGTAGATTAGTGACCAAAATAAGTTTGAAAAAATCGTAACAATAGTTGAGCCATTTTGTCTTCAAGGCTGGTTTTTCGCAATTGACAGAGGAAGAAATGGATATTCTAAAGTTGGATGTGTCGAATCATGAGATTCATGTGGTGATTAAACATATGGGAGCTTTTAAGGCCCCTGGAAAGGATAGTTTTCAAGCAATTTTCTACCAAAGTCAATGGAAGCATGTTGATGAGTCTTTTTGTAAGTTAGTATTCAATAACTTTAGGGACCACAGTTAAATTAAATCTCAATGAGACTTTAATTACTTTGATCCCTAAAGTCGATCCGATTTGCTCCATTAAAACTTTTAGACCAATTAGCCTCTACAATGTATCATATAAAATTATAACCAAAATTCTCACAAACAAGCTTAGGATGCTATGAATACTTTGGTTAGCCCTTGTCAAAGTAGTTTCATTCTTAGAAAGCAAAGCAGAGATGATATTATTGTGGCCCAAGAAGTTTTACATTCTATGAGAAATCGAAGATCAGGGAAAGGATGGATGGTGATTAAAATTGACTTAGAGAAAGTCTGTGATAGGCTTAAATGGAGCAAACCACTATACTAACCTTATTTTAGATTTGTTTTCCAGGAGTTTTGGTCAAAAAATGAGTACTGATATGAATCAGATATGGAGAAAACCACTATCCCATTAACATCTCACTTTAGTCATTTTTGGTACAACTTAACAAACACATTTTTTCTTTTGACAGAACCTAACGAACATCCTTAAAATCGTGTGTTGAACTTGAAAATTTTGAAAGGCTAAATATATATTTAAGATTTAAAAAAGTTAAAAAATAGTACTCGTGTAATATTTTAATTTAATCACAAATCATTTTTTACAACTAATCGTCCAAAAGAATAATCATATAACAGGATTTGTCACTCCAAATTGAATAACTAATCAAGAAACAAAGGGAAATGAAAATTGCTATTGACACATCAGCTTTGGCTGAGAAACACTAGTAAATGACCAAAATAACCCTTTGCCAGTTAACCGCGCAAGTCAACCGGCGGCAGTTCCATCGGCACTTAAATGCCGTGGAACATGAATTTGCTTCTTTCTCGTTCTGCTCTTCCTCTCTCCAAAATCCTTTTCCTCCTCCACTTTCTCTCTCCATCCTTCTTCTTGCTGGAGAATCCCAAATCCTTCATGTTACATTTATACAAAAATCGATCTTTCTCTCTCATTGATAGTTCATGCCATCCATTGTTTTTCAGATCTCAATTTACCCTTTTAAATTTTTGTATTATCCATCATTCTGTGTACAAATAAATAAAATTAAACCACAACTGAAGCTTGATTTTGTTTTAAAAAAAACTGAAGCTTGATTTAATTTAAGATTTTGGTTCTGATAATGTTAGTTGAAAATGATAAACAGGAAAAACCAATGGCAGCAGTAAGAATTGTTGGAGAAAAAACCAGTTTTATTTATTTATTAACATAAACCACACTCAATCAAATTAAATTAATGCAAAAAATATTCATGTCTTCAACCTCTCAATAATTTGCGATGGTAAAAGCTTAGCTTTTGAGAAAGAAAAAAAACTGAAGAAAGTTGTTAGATCTATGGTCATAAGAATCATTTAATTGAAAGAAGAGAACAAGCAAGTTTTATTTTTACAGGAGAGGTAAATTAATACACTGGAACAATCAAATTGAGGGGATGAGAAAACAAGATAAGTGGAGGAGATATAAAAACAAGGACGAAGAAAAAAAGAAAAAAAACGCTCCATCATTTTTCAGAGCAAAAACTGATGTGTCAACAACAATTTTCAAGGGAAATGGATTCCATTGTAACCTGTAAGCAGTCCTTTCATGAATTCCCTCTTCGGCATGGTTTGGAGTTGGTAAAGTTTTCTTAGTCGTAGGCAACATTTACATTTCCATGTTTCACCATTTTGTTTTTTGATAATTGTTTTACCATCTTTAACTCTAATTAGAAACACACATTTCAACGAGGAATAACATAGAATATGTAAAAAGAACATAGATTATGTCAATTAGAAAACAGGTAATCCTAATTTATAATTGAAGAATTGGGTTTCAAGGAATATTATTTTCTAAAAAAACAAGAGAAATTAATATAATCGGGCACAAAAGCATAATTATACTAATCAACTAATATCTTTAGAAGACAAAAGAAAGATTGTACATAATTTTTCTAAAAAAAATAACTAGGGAAAATTAATATATCCAAGGCAAAAGCAATAATTCTGCTAATCAACAATCCAAAAGAAATGTTGTATTCCTTGAACATCAGGCTTTAATGCAACAGTTGAAGTAGCTCATGAAGCTCCTCCTTCTCTGTAAAAAGAGAGAAATTCAATTAAGAAAACAATATTTCAGGCAGCACAAATATCCAATATTTTGTAGACCAAGAGAATGAAAATTTCAAAAAGAAACATTAAATAGAAGTTATACAGTACTTATATATGCAACAGCTCTTAATTCCAGGGAAAGATTTTAAAATATTATAATCCCACCAATTGCCATGTTTCATGGCTCTCTCTTACGAATGAATTGAAGTGATTGCCCCAATTATCCAATGCATGTGCAGCAACTAAGATTGTATGTTATTGTCTTGGTAAAGCTATATGATTATATTAACATCCTTCAACCTAACCACCGCCTTTGCTAAAAAAATGTGCAAGTGATGGGTCCTACAACAATTATATACGATGCATAATATAAATATAATCCGGAGTATATGCTTTTTCTTTCATTGGATTTTTATTTTTTTCATGAATTCTCTTTTGATAGGAAAAAAACATTAGTTTCAACTACCATCTTTGGCCAACGAAGCATATGACAGGTAGTTTTTTTTTTGTTGACAAAAGCATATGACAACTACTGAACTAGTCATTAACCAGCAAGCCCTGACCTTGGTTTGGTGGCACTGTTTTTATAATCCTACTGCTACCAGAACCATATCTTTCCAAGAGGTGTCCTGATGGGTTGTATTTGTCTCTCTGTTTCCATCTCTCTTTTTTCAAAAGTACTTTCCACCACATTATTCTTCTGATAACTTTCTCCTCAAATCATGTTCAACATTATTATACAAGTATATTTATATGGTAGTGGATATCTATGTGTTTTACTTGCTCACAATTTAGACAAAACTCTCAATTAGACCGTAAATAAAAGAAGTTGGTGACAAACTCATTGGTTGTATGAATGCAAAAATCAAATGAAAAAATGCACAAATCACATTGCAAGAACCACAAATATCAGCCATATTAGTCATTCTCAAGAACTAATGTCTATCCCCAAGGGGAAACATTTTGACATTCACAATTCTTAAGGATTTTTGCATTTTCAAGGACTCGTGCCATTAGCCAAAACAATTTTAGATTACCATATACACCTGGACAATCAAAGAATCTAAAGAAAAAAGTTTTATACTGTTAGTGATTTCCTATCATCCTATGATAGAGTATTAGAGTATGAGGAATTTTCCCCTGTGAACTCGGGCCACTGTTCAACTACTATAGTAAATAACAAATGTTGACAACCCATTATTGAGTTATACAGATAAATTAAGAATAACAAAGTTGAGCAGAATCTTACCACTGCAGAATTGGTTTTGTGGTAGTGAGGATGCTGGGGCTCGCTGAGATCGGCCTTTACGTTCTTCTGAGTAGGAGCTGCAAACTCCTCCTCATTGCCAAGACTTGCTCTTGAAGCATTGGTCTTGTTCTGTTTTCGCATTTCCCTAATTTTTGAAAAATCCATGGAATAGTCCGGCAATGGGCCCTTCTGATCCCATTCGCCAAACTGTGGGACTGATAGCCAAGGGGCGTTTTTCTGCATTGAAAAGATTAATAAGTTAGAATACTGATCATCATAATAGGTGTAGTATTTCACATTACAAAATGAAAATAAATTGTTAATTGCAATAATTGCATTCTTAATAATAACTTCTGATGAATCTAATGAATAAATAATTAAGGGAAAAAAAAGTAAATAACATGAGTTTGTTTACACAATACTTTTAATATATTTGTTTCCTTAACCAGAAGAACCATTACAAGCAGAGGCGAATTTTTTTAATATTTTATATTTTAACAAGAGACTCAAATTCAAGTTAAAAATATCCCTACTGTGAAAAAAGTAATGGAAAAGACAACAAATAAAATTAGGCAACTGATTAATTGCAGAATAATCACGTTTCAAAAGTTTGAACACAAAAGATTAAGAAATCGATAAATTAAATTGAACAGAGCGAGTTTAGATTGAAAAATTAGGTTGAAAATGAAATACAAGACTCTGTTTTCTCTGCTGAATTACATAACATAAGTTTAAAGGAATCGAAGCTTGCGATTCGGACAGATATGAATTGTAACCTGACACAAAAACATGAATTATTACAGGCAAAAAGTAAAATCATGAAATTTTGAAGCAACCAAAAAACGAAAGCGTATAGATAAGAGTGAGCGAGAACGAGGAACCTTACCTCTTTATTTTGCTCCATAAGTTGATTGATTTCGGGTTTTTTTGAGAGTTGAGAGGTATGTTACGTATGTGATTTTCTTATGAAGAGGGGTATTGGTTTATACAATTATATAGGCACAACTGTTTCAGCGTGTATGAATCAATCAATGAATTTTATTTTACGTTTTTTGTATAAAAGGGGAAATTATCCCTTTATACTAAATTACTAATACTAATTCATGTTTGCCTACTTGGTAGTTGGTACTGGTACCTGGCAGTTGTAATTATTTAATTTAAGATTTAAACATTTATAGATGCAATGTAAAATATTATCCATCCATAAATACTATTATGAACTTTGAAACTAAACTTTTGTCAAAAAAAACCTATAAAATGGTATTAAGATGTGATTTAATTAGATATATGTATAAAAGTTTTACTCAGTTGATACGTATAAATTAATCTCCTTATTTTATAATTTTAAAAAAAATATGTACTCTCTTCGTCTTAGATTAAGTGTAGTATTTGAGTTGTGTGTGATTTTTAAGAAATTTTTATTAATTGTAATTAACAGGGTAGTTATGCGAAGTCAAATTAATAAATAAAAGTATTTAAATGAAAAAATTAATTCCCTCAAAAAAAATGAAAAAATTATTATTGTATTGTCACCGTAAAATGACACAGTTGTTGGAAAAAGAAAAAAAATGTAAAATTGACATTTAATATATTTTTTACAAAATAAATAATATTTTTGGAGAGGAATATTATTTTATAGGTATTATTATCGCTTTTATTTAATGAGTCCTTATTTATTTCCCGTGTTGTGGTACCCGCCTGACTCTTGCCTTTCGTTTTCTAGCTGTCTTCCCAGCACAAGACATTCCCTTATTTGCCCCTCACAGTGCCAGCTAACTATTACTACTACTACTACCTTCTTTTCCTTGCCTCATCGTTTCTTTCGTTCTTATCTTTGAGATGCAAGAAATAATTGCTCAAATTTGATAAATTATTGCCATATTTTTAGGATGAATGAATCCGGAGAATGACAATCATAAATTTTATAAATTGAGTTGATTGGCATATTTGTTCAAAATTACTAATTAAGATAAAGCCGTGACTAGACAATGACAGATATTCCTATTAAAAAGCCAAATTCTTCCTTTCCTAAAAAATATAAAGGCTAAAATATGGTTTTGGTCCCTGCGAATATGCCTCGTTTTGATTTTAGTCCCTGTAATTTTTTTGTTGTTGTGTTTGGTCCCTGTAAATATGTCTCGTTTTGATTTTGGTCCCTGACCCCACTTTAGTGATGATTTGCACACGTAACACATGATGACTGAACCCATTTATTAGAAAAATAGTCCCTGCAAAATCTTTTGATTTTTAAAAAGGGCCCTGCAAAATATTTTACTTTTGAAAATAGTCCTTGTCCTTGGAGGGACTATTTTCAAAAACAAAATATTTTGCAGGGACCAAAAACAACAAAAAAAAAATTACAGGAACTAAAACCAAAACGAGGCATATTTGCAGGGATCAAAACCATATTTTAGCCAAATATGTATAAATTCCTAAATCTGAGGCTAACTGTGTTCTATTACAAAACAGTAAAGGTCCCGTGTAAGGAAAGCTTATTTATGGAGAATCTTACTGTATATTTAACAATCAGATGTATCAGTACATTTAGATTTCAAATTAGGTAAATATTTAAATGCATTTTCTTTTAAAGAAAATCTATTATTGTCAGCAATTTTTTTAAGAGTAAATTACACTCTCTTCCCCTCAAACATGCTTGAATTACACTCCCCTCCCCTCTTATGTTAAAATATACACTCCCCTCCCCTTTTATTCAAAATATATTATAAAATATTTAACTTCCCTCCCCTAAGAGAAGCTTGAATTACATTCCCCTCCCCTCTTATGTTAAAATCTACACTTTAATCTCTCAATATTTTTCTTATTTCTAATAATCTAGAAAGAAAAAAAAAATCTAACATACTTTGGGAAAAAAAAACATTACAAGTCTATTTTAATATAATCAAAATTTGAATACATATTTTTCGCTATTTTTTATTGGCAATTTCATTAACATATAGCTTTAAACCCTAATATAAAATATGAAACAACCCAAAATAAAATTAAAATATGTGATAAATTACTAAAGACAATAAAGTATGATTATTTACAATTTAATTTTATACTCTAAAATATAAAATTAATAGCAAAATATTTAAATTTAATTATCATTGACATTTAAATTATAAAGAAATGAATTTATTTTTCTCAAATGGTGATTCAAAATTAGTATATATCATAATCATATTTATATAAGTTAAAATAGATTAAAGTGGAGTGCATATTTAATTATTAAGGAAGTGGGTTGTAATTCAAGCATCTTATAGGGGAGGGGAGTATAAGTTTTTCTTTTCAGGGGAGGGGAGTGTATATTTTAACACAAGAGAAGAGGGATGTGTAATTCAAGCATCTTTGAGGGGAAGAGAGTGTAATTTACTCTTTTTTTTATTGTTCATGAATCATAATAGTGAATATTGAATATTTTTTTAAAGAAGAATAGTGAATATTGTTTATGATAAAGTGTAAAAATTAGTATAATGTTGGTAAAGAATGAAATAATGTTTTTTATATCAGATTGTCTTTTCTAAAATACAAAAAAAAAAAAAAATAGTTCTTTAATTCATAAAAATTATCATCAAATAATTGGTTTAAGAAACAAATGTTCAAAAACCATTTAATTTCCGAACATACCATAGAAGCTCTCTTTTTTATGATTTATTTGTTCTTTGATGGTATTCACAGTTCACTTACAAGATTTTATGAATTATTCCTTGCAACAAATAGAAAATTCAGGAAAGTTTTACCCAATACCCCTACATTTATACTATCACCCCTACATTTTACATGAAGTACCTAATCTACCCTTGTATATAAGAGAGAGTCAGTCTAGAAACACATTGGAAAAATTCAACTAAGCTTCCTGGTTCATATTATTCTTGGAAAACTGCATTTCTGTTTCCCTTTTTGTAGCTCTTTTTGGAAAACTCATCATAAAGCTCTACAAATTGGTGTTTCTTAACAGAAAACTCTATGAGAAATGTTTTCGATTTAGTTTTGCTTGCCGGAAAACGCATCCATAAAGTTTTCGGTATGAATTTTATTACCGAAAAAATCATCCACAACCTTTCCGGTTTGGTGTTGCTACTTGCTACCCAGAAAATTTGTGACTGTTTTTTTTTATCTTTTTCGTTTTACATTGTTTTGGATATTAGATGGGGTTTTACTTAATTTGGGTTTTTGGTATTTGTTTGTCTTTGTGCGTAAGAACAAATTGTAAAAGGATGATAGACGAAAACCCTAAAAAAAACAAAAACATAAAAAGAAAGATCTACTCTTCAATTGAAAACCCTTAAAGTATTTACCCTAGACCGGGTAGAATACTTCCCTTTGCTGCTTTTAGCCAATTACTCTTGTTGTTTCTTCTTTTTCCTTGGGACCACTAATTGAAAATGTTGGTTAGGATTTTCATCACTTTCGGTTGGAACAATCTCGCCCATGTACTAGAGCTGTCAAAACGGGCTACCCGGCCCGCGACGGGCCGATCCATGACGGGCTCGGGCTTTTGCGGGCCGGGCCAAGAAGGCCCGGAAGATAAATGGGCTCAAAAATATTTGTTCAAGCTCGGCCCTTTTGCGGGCTTTCGGGCCGGCCCGATTACTTAACGCTTTTAATTTAAAAATAAAATATTACGCTAAAAAAGGCCTACCGACAACTCACTTAGCAATTTACCACTTTTTTTTTAATAAAGTATCTCACTTCAATGAATAGTCGCCCAAATTTGTATTCATAACATTTGAAGCTAAAGTATATGTTTACTACTTGTGTTTCAGTATCAGTGCAAAATAAATCTAAGTAGGACACATGTACGTCCAAATATATGTAATAGTTAATAAAATGATACTAGCATGGTTGCAGACTGCATAACAAGACTATAATCATGTTAACTGTTAGGTAAATGTGTCTCGTGGTAACTATTTTTGTTCCTACAAAGCATTCTTTAGTTAATGTCATTATACTTTAAATGTACTCAATTGAATCATGAATACATCTTCATGATGGACTATAGAAAATTATAATGTCAAAAAATAATTTTAAATTAAACAGGCTACCTGCGGCCCGGTCGGGCTAGCCCGCGACGGGCTCAGGCTAGCCTGCGACGGGCTCGAGCTAAAAAGACCTAGTTTTAAACGGGCCCAAATTTTTGTGTCCAAGCCCTACATTTTTTTGGGCTTTTGCGGGCCGGCCCATTTTGACAGCTCTAATGTTAACCCAAGAATCACGTAGAAAGTCAATATATTGTTGAACTACGGTAGGAATAGGTGGAACAATAAGAATGAGTTGTTTTGTTAAATTTTGCTCCTTTAATATGAGGACTAAAATTTTAAAGGTCTTGTTGGAAAGTATTTATTTTAAAGATTCCATAAAAAAATTACTCAAATATATTTATTTAAAAAATAAATATTTTAATTTTCAATGCATTAATTACATATATTTTCATACATTAAGTTAAAATAGAGGACCAAAACTAAACTAGAAAAAAACAATTATTTTGAGATGGTTTTTTTTTTGAAAATTGTTTTTCTGACTTCAAAAACGTCATATTGACACATGGAAATTCCTTAAAAAACCCCAGCGGTAGTTAACTACCGTTTGCCAAACCGGCAGCAGTTAACTGCCGCTGGCCTCAGTGGTAGTGAACTACCGTTGAGTTATGCGAATAAACAAGAACAGAACTTCCACTTTTTCATTTTCCAGAACCATACACACTAAAAATACAACTTCCAAATTTCTCCAAACTTCAATTGCACGAATTTGCGCCCAATTTCTTCAATTAATTCACAAGTAAGTTCATTCCTTTCTATTTACATGCAATGTAGTTTGTTTAGGGTGTTAGTTTTCATAATTTTGAGCAAAATGTTATATTTAGGTTAGGTTAGAAAATTGCAAATTTAGTATGGTTTAGATGTTTTAATGTAACTTTGTTGCTAAAATTGTTGATTAGAGTAAGTATAGGTACAGTGTAGTTGTTTAGAAGTTGGAATTTTAGTAATTGTGCTAGTAGTTTAGAATGCACTTAAGGTGTTTGATGAAATGCCTAAGTGAGATAATCTTGCTTTTTTTTGTGATTCTTTTTCAAATATGTTAAATTTTATAATTTATATATGTTATAATTATTATAAGCTTGGATTTTTACATTTTTTGGCAAGTTTAAGAATGACATAATGTTATACGATACGTAAATGCATAAGTTGAATGATTCGAAGTTTGGATTTTTATGAAAGCCTAAGTAAAATTTGTGATATGTTACATGTTACTTGCCTTAGGTTCAATGCCTTGGATTTTTATGATATGTTCAATGCCTTAGAATCATGTTACCGTAAAAGTATACATTGCCCACATATTTATGCCTTCTTTTAATTTGTTTTTGTATAGATATGGCTAGGGAGGAGGATGCGCGGGAGCGGCGTATTAGAGAGGGTAGGGCGCGCAAAGGTAAACCTGCTATGACAAATAATGCTCGAAAGGAGATGGAGGTTGAAAACCTGTATGTTCCAAAGGCCTGGAGACGTAGAGACTTGAGGATAGGTGGATAAGAGGGGTCGGGTTCACAATCACAGATGGATTATTACTCCCAGGTGGTTGATCCGACACAGACGCATCAGTATGCCGAGTATGCAGATGAGGGATTTCAGGGATATGATCAGATGAAGGAGGAGGCCATGTTTTATCAGCCACAGGAGGAGGCAGAGGATGAGGAGGTGGCAGATGATGAGGAGGTGCTAGAGGATGTTGTGGCGGATTATCTTGTGGCAAATGATATTGTGCTTGAGCCTGAGCCTGAGCCCGAGACTCGGCAGCGACCTCGTCGTCGTGTACCTTTGATACCGCCCTGCCCTGTTGTAGGGCCTCCCTTTCCTGGAGGTCCTGAGACCACAACATTGTTGTCCGACTATGCAAGGCATGTGGCGATCCCTCTCTGGGTGAATCATCATAATGTAAGTGTTTAAACTCTTTATAATTCTGCAAATGCTTTAAATTGATTAAAATTTGTAGCGTAAGTGTTAAACTTCTTTAAATAATGTAGTGTAAGTGTTTTAATTCTTTAAAGAAGAATGTGGCATAACTATTATAATTCTTTAAAGAATGTAGCGTAAGTGTTTTAATTCTTTAAAGAATGTAGCGTAAGTATTATAATTCTTTAAAGAATGTAGCGTAAGTGTTTTAATTTTTAAAAGAATGTAGCGTAAGTGTTTTAATTCTTTAAATTCTTAAAAATTTATAGTGACAATGTCTTAATTCATTTGATTTTCAGATGTGGCATGATGGGGAGTATAGTGTATAAATGCAGGGAAAAAGGTGAGAGAGCTTGATATACCGGAGAATCGATTGAGGTGGTTTTGGGATCCTGTGGAGGCGTCTGGCCTACATGGTTTGATATACACTGGGTATTCTACTGTGACTCATGCTATGATACATGCTCTATGCGAGAGGTGGCACACGGAGACCAGTAGTTTTCATCTACTTGCGGGGGAGATGACGATCACTTTGTATGATGTGTATAATCTCGTCCACATTCCTATTCAGGGCCGCATGTTGGACCATGACGCGGAAATGGATCGGGACCGTGGGCTTGATTTGATGATTAGGTTGTTGGGCATGTCAGAAGCTGGTGCTCGTGCTGAGGCAAGGACTGAGTCTGCTAGTCATATCAGTTATCCCGCACTGAAGCGGCTTTATGAAGCCCACCTGACAGAGGCTAGACGGCTGGAGGACCCACAAACGAGGGAGTAGATGCAGGAGAGAGGCAGATGAGGCAGTGGTGTGTGAGGAGTTTTCTTCTATATCTCGTCGGTGGTGCGTTGTTCACTAACAAAACGAACAGACACATCGACTTGATATATTTTGACTGTATGACGGACTTGCAGGCGAATGGGAAGTGGTCATGGGGTGGGATGACCTTAGCTTACCTGTACGATTATCTGGATGATTATGTTCGTTTGAATAACAGAACGATGGTTGGTTGTACGGCTCTTCTTATGGTAATAATTTAATATTTATCCTCATTTATTTATGAATTTATTTTATAATCTTTATCATCATGTTAGATCATTTTTTTCCTAAGTTCGACTACATTTATTTAGGATGTTATTATAATATTTTTGTTAAGTTTTTATAATGTATTAGATTTATTTAATATTTAACTCGAATACTTACTTTTGTGTATTATTTTTTTTGTTGCAGGGATGGATTTTGGAGCATCTGCCAGGTCTGTACCTAAGGAAGAAAAGCAAGAGCTGGAAGTCAGAGAGACCATGTGATGGGAGATGGCTTACTAGCAGGGGGCATATAGATGTGCAACATTACCGCCTACTCCTGGATCGCTTAGAGTTGGATGATGTGAGGTTTTGTACTTATGGTGATCACAGAGAAGTGTGCCCTTTTCAGCTTCTGTGCACTTACTCGGGATGACTGATGTGCGGGAAGGAGATGGTGTACCATCATTTACCTGAGCGAGTGAAGAGGCAGTTTGAGTTTGTACAAGATGTTCCCAGACATCCGTCATCTGTCACTCAGATGCCTACGTAGTTGCTGACCACTATGTTGCCAGACGCCCATGCGTGGTTTTACCCTCATTGGGTACATAGATGTCAGAGACCATGGCATCATGATCCTGGCTGCATGGCTTGGTATGTCAAAGTCTCTCACCCTCGTATTCTCCCGCCTGATGAAGGATCTCCTCCCAGGCCGGTGAACATGGAGCAGATCATAGAGGAGGAGCATGCCAGAGAGTTGTCTGACACACTGACGATCATCAGGGATGTGGTGCAGATAACTGATAATGTTGTGGCCAGAAGCAGCGAGATGACCATAGAGGAGTTGCTGCAGGAGATGATCCGGATTGGCAGTATTGGTTGCCCTGCCCTTACTTATCAGATTGCTAGGCATCGCAGGGGGCAAAAGCATCGTAGACAGCAGGGCTGATTATCACTAGGCTTTTTTTTTTTATGTACTTTTTGACTATGATGATGGTGATGTATTATTATGACATGTTCCGTACATTTTTGTATTTCTATGACATTTTCGTACGTACCTTTTATATTATTTCTTGCATTTTAATTTTATCCTGTTAAATATTATTTCGTACATTTTATATTCATGAATTTGCAATTGGATGAAAAAAATTTGTTTATCATGTTAAAGATGAAAATTTTGGATGAATTTGTTTAAGTATGAAAGAATTTGATTATGAAAAATGGAAGGTGAGCTGCTGGAAATGGAACCAAACACGAAGTGGCAGTTAACTACCGTTGGCATCAACGACAGTTAATTGTCGTTGGCACCAGCGGCAGTTAACTACTGCTTGTTTGTAGAACAACAATTAACAACCGTTGAGGGCTATTTAGTAAATTACTTGTGTTATTATGAATTTTTCAATGTCAAAAGGCAATTTTCATTTTTTTTTAGCACAAAGGCAGGAAAAACCCGCTGCACCCAGTTTTTGTTCGTCAGGCTTCACTGATCTACCCATTTCTTAAAGGGTTAAATAAATTTTTCGTCCTTGTAAATATAGCAAATTTTGATTTTAGTCCCTAAAAAATTAAACTGAATGTTTTCATCTCACAAATTTTTTTATTTTGTTTTTCGTCCTTAATGGCCATTTTATGTTCATATAAATGACAAAATTATAATTCTTTTATGTTCAAATTATATCTATGTTATGTCCATTTATTATATTCGACATTTATATATTCATATTATGTTCAAAAAATGTCAAAAACACGTTAAAATTATATCCATTAAGGACCAAAAACAAAATAAAAATTTTTGTGAGGATGAAAACATTCAGTTTAATTTTATAGGAACTAAAATCAAAATTCATTATAAGGACGAAAAACTTATTTAACTCTTTCTTAAAACCCGGTTTTCTCTACATTAGACCAACTTCATTTTAAGCTGAAAGTGGAAAAATGGAAAAAGACTTGTTTAGATCTGAAGAATAAATCAAGCTTGTAAATGAAAGAGAGACGAAATCTCTTTCGACTTGAAGCTGGGTGTTTGCAACATCATCCTTAATCAAGCTTGCGAGTTTAATTAACCTGCTTTTACTCTTCCATTATTCATAATATGTATTTTTTTCATTTCATTAGTTTCATGATGTACTTTTCTACAACAATGCGAGTAGCCATGCTGTATGCACGTGTTTCTTTCATTCCAATTTTCAGTTTCTTATATTATGGAGTGGGAACTGATGAGAGGGTTTATTTTATTTTATTTAATTTTTCTAAATTAAGGAATAACTAGATGATTGGTTATTATTTACCAAAACATACTCTAAGACAAGTGGGCTCTAAGTGGACTCAAGTGGTTGAGCTCCCACCGGAAGAATCGTCTGAGAGAATCCGAGTTTGATTTCTACTTGAATCAATTTTTGTTCATATTTTACTTACCTTCAGCCAAACTCCGGATTACTAGGGTCAATTCCCCCAAAGAACTTGAGGGTTAAACGCCAAAAACACATGCTCTAAACATTCATGTGTAATTTAGTTGTGATGTTTATGCAAATCAGTTTGTAGTACAAATTTGGTGTATCAATTGGATTTCTTATATTGGGACTTTGGCATTTTGGTTGTTTTATGTTATGCAGGAAATTCAAGTTTTATTACTCCAAAAATGTCTTTAATTGCGGATGATCGTGATTTAATCAGCAGTTTACCTGACACTGTCCTATGCCATATTCTCTCTTTCATCCCAACCGCACAGGCTGTTGTTACTAGTGTCCTTTCAAAGAGGTGGACTCATCTTTGGCGCTCAGTTCCTAGTCTCAACATCACTGACATTGAGTTGGATGACCTAGAAGTCTATTATCGCTTTAACGAGTTTGTGTACTCTGTTTTGCTTGCTCATAATAATTCAATCAAGAGTTCTATCTTCAACATTTGGTATGATGATCTTCATATTGGTCGTCTTGGCTTTCCCAATGTCATCAAATGGATCAATGCGCTTGTAGAACGTGGACTTGAGTGCCTTGAAATCTCCGTAGGCATGGTTGTAGATGATCTCCAATTGCCTATTAGCATTCTTAGTTGCAGGACCCTTGTTTTTCTCGATTTTTTTGGGTTCACTGTGAATGTTTTTTCCCCCATTAGACTCACCTCCCTCAAAATCCTTCATTTCCATGAAGCTGCATTTTTAAATGTTCGAGATTTACTGTTGCTTTTGGCTGGATGTCCAATTCTCGAAGACTTAAACGCATCTAGTTTACGGTTCCACTCTGAGTACTCTCCATCCTATCAAGAGTGTGAAAGCTTAATCTTAAGCAAGTTGACCAAAGCACAAATGCCTTTCACTTTTTGTCATTTTCCGTTGAAAGCACTTTGTAATGTGAAGGAACTGTACATAGAAATAAATAAGGTTTGAATTTTATTGTTATTGTATGAATACACTGATGCGGATAGAATAGAATAGAAGAACATGGTTGATTTCCATTTTTGTTTTAGCTTTGTTCTTTTTGTTGTTGAGATTTTTGACGTTATATCTGGTAATATATCTTATTATGTTGTTTTCTTGTGCAGGTGTATCGACGTTTTGATGAGATTCCTACATTTTATAATTTGACAAAGTTGAAACTTCACTCTATCAACTATAATTGGCATTTGTTAGTACAAGTGCTCAATCGTTACCCTAACCTTCAAAATGTTGAGCTTAGTCAGGTTTGTTAAGTTTAGGGATCACGTCAGATTTATTTTTTCTTAACATGCCTTTTTGATTTGATTTTATCTATATTAATAGGGCACTGCTGTCGGTGATGGGATAAGAGACAATGACCAGGAAAATTGGGTAGACCCTGCATCTGTTCCACAGTGCATTTCATTACACCTTAAAACTTGCACACTTTGGTACTTCAGAGGCCAACATGGTGAGGTTCAGTTAGCAACATACATTCTTAGTAATGCAAGAGTTTTGCAAACTATGAAAATTTGTTGCCGTGATAGCCTCAAAAAAGAAAGTGAAGTATCCTTGTGCTCAAAGGCCTCTCCTACATGTGAACTTATTTTTCATGTGTTTAAGTGACATTAGAAGGAGACCCTCTCCGATTAACTTCAACAATTCAACTACTAGATTTGTTGGTTTGAATTGTGAACCTTGATGATCACAAACTCTATCTTGTTGCATAGGTTAAGGAAATATTATACTTAAATTTGTAGACCTGTTTTTATAAATTGTTTATGACTTCAATTAAATCCTTGTTTGTCCATTTTTCGATAGTTGTTGTATGCTAAATTCATATTCTATGTATGGTCAGTGCAGAAGAGTGATTATTGTCCATTAGTGTTTCTCATGTGCTAATTTATGATTTAAGGCATGACCTCTTTGACACAAAAGCACGGACAAAGATTAAATTAGTAGTTGATTTCTCAAAGTAATAGGTGTAAATTAGTATTAGGAGGTAAATTAGTAGCTTATTTCTCAAGGGGAATGATTGTGTATTGCTTAATAACTATTGAAAGTAACAAGAGAAAATTTCAGAACACGAGAGAATCACCAGTTGAAGCACAATTAAAGAGGTTACGGTGACTTCTGCTCTGTGATGGTTTCATGAGATGGTTTATAGTTTCAAATTTCAAGAGGATAACATTTCTTTTGCTAACACTTAAGATTATTTTTATATTGCATGTTTGCACTGTCATGTTTCGTCTTCATGCAGTCAAGCAAACAATTTCGTGAATAAAAGCCTTAAATATCAAGCTCACTTGAACTTGGCCAAATATCAATTGTTAGCCTTTAGCAAGTATCTTATTCTAACTGTTACTGTTTAAAATGCAATTATATCAAGCTGCTACTATTGTCATTGGAGGAAAATTTGCAGTACTCTAACATGTCATGTCCTTTAGGTGGTGATGGTGTATTTTTTAATAGTGCTATTTGTTGTGTATTGATATTCAAGCTGTGATTTAGCTCAAAGTATTGGAGGCATGATTGTGTTAGTTCAACATAGAGTGGAAATTACCACATTTGATCTTTGCTTTATGCATTATTGCTCACTTGTTGGCAACTGAAGAAGACAAGAAGTAGTTAACAATAACATAAACATGGAGTACATGATTTTGAAAGCTGACAATGCTGTAACTTTTTTAGAATTAAGTTAAATTAAATAGTTCACCAATCATTCATTTCGGTCCATTTTCAGGCCTTTTTCCTCTTTGGGAAAACTTTGGCTCTTTGCTTCAAACAGCTAAAATTTTCGTCAGTTGTTGATAAGTTTTTCTGTCAAGTTAGTAAGTTGATGATGAAATGAAATCTCCCTTCTCCATTGCTCTATTTTTATAGCCGCTAAATTATTACTTTGCTTGTTGCCATTATTATTATATTAGAAATGCTTGATGTTGGTAGAAAATCAGGACAATCTTTCTGATGATGATGTTGATGTTGTAGAAACAAAGGATGTGTTGTGAGTTGTGACAATGGTCAAAAGATTGGTTATAATGATGAGCAATGATATAGCAAACAACTTGGTGAAATATGACTTATATATAAAAGACATTAAAGAAGGCAAAGGGCGGTAATTTTGTAACACTTAATAGTAGTTGTAGTGTACTATATATATTGTTTGTAACACTGAAACCCTAATTCTCATCATATTAATACAAACGAAACTACAACTGTTGTATAGTCGCAGAAGTAGACACCATTGACCAAACTACGTTAACAAATATCGTGTGTTCATTGTCTTTACTTTCGTTTCCTATTATTCTTCTCCTACTAATTGTTGTTCTAACACAATTTGATAATAGATTTGTCTATTATATCATAGTTAGACTAGCGACAAATATGTATAACATAAAGAATGAAAAATCAAGGTTTCTGATTCTCATACTCTAACAGGTTTGTTTGACATTGAAATACTTTAGGATTCAGTTTCTTGATTGTAAACAAAGTTGATTCCTTAAGTTTGCATTCTTGTGCTACACAACAATCAAGTTTTATCTTATTAAATGGGGTCTATATGAATCAAACTATGTCATAATGTTCTATCAAAAACCATGTTAGGAAGACAATTAGGATCCCTGGAAAAAAAAAAGTTAAGGTTCATGTATTTTTCTTGATGAAGAATTTTTTTGATTTTATGTGAGGGAGATGAACAAGGGAGAAGAAAGTAGGAGAAAGTTTGCATTTTGGGTGCACGTGACTTTTAATGTGATGTTTTAATCTCAACCGTGCATTTTTTATTTAGTAGTTGAGATCTATTCTTATCATTCTCACATAAGATGAGCAAAGGTAATTGGATAGTAGAAGATGTCCAAGATTGGGTGGACCCAATATTTGTTCCACAATGCCTTCCGAAAATTACTGTTTACACTTCAAACAAGGCTGAAGCACACCAGAAAAAGACGTAAATGTCCATCGGCAGTTAACTACCGCCGGTTAAAATCCATCGGCAGTTAACTGCCGATGAGATTATATTGGTAAATTACTCGTGTTTCCTAGCATTGAGTGAAGTGTGAACAACATTCTTCATGCCTTCCATTACAACTTAAAATTTGTGAACTTCGTAGGACAAGAAGGTGAGCTTTTATTGGCAATATATTTTGTGAAGAGTGCATGCAAACCATGAAAATCTATTGTAGAGACGAACTCAAACTAGAAAGAGAATTATCCTTATGTTATTAGCACCTATTAAAGTGGTACTTCTATATACTTCTACCGTGAACTTTGATGGTCATGACCATTGTCTTAGTCCACAAGGTAAGGAAAGTTATCCTTAACTTGTTCATGATTTCAACAAAATGTGTGTTATTCATTTTTTAGTTAGTTGTACGCTGAATTATGATTCAATGCATGACCACATGGTAGGAGAGTGAAAGTTGTACATTTGTGTTTCTCATGTGCTAAATTTAATTTGATGCATGGCCTCTTTGACGCAAAAGCATGGACATAGACTAAATAAGTAGTTGAGTTTTCAAAGGAATTGGTGTAAATTAGGAGTTATATTTTAAAAACTACAGAACATAAACATAGGGAATCATCATCAATAGGCCTAACTTAAACTCGAAATCAAAATAAATGGCAAGCATATAGGTGAATCTAGTAAGGTTGACGGCTTCTGTGCAGCTTTGATGCACTTAAGGCGACTTTTGTTCCATGGTGGTTTCATGAAAGAAGTGATTATATCTAGATTACTAATGATACGTTTATATAAACTGCTACACTGAATATGGAAACATGTGAGGACTGAGAAATCACTTCTAATGAGTTAAAAAAAATGTTGAATTGAGAATGAGAAGGAAGTTTTTGAACTGTCTTAATGAGTCATTTGGGGAAGCTTGTTTAGTGTTTCACTTCAATTGTTCAACAACCAGTTTAAACTATGTAGGAGATGCTTAATAGATTCAACTTTCAAGACATTAGGGATAACATTTTTTATGCTCTTAAGCTTTCACCATTGCATATTTGCAATCATGTTACAACTTCATACACTCAAGCAAACAACTCGAGAAAATAGAAGCCACAAACACCAACCATCTCTATCTTGATGTTACATTATTTTCTAGCATGCAACTGCAGGATTTAATGCATTGAATTGAACTGTGCACATGTTAAGAAAAAATTGTCCTTAAAACTTGTCAACTGCTTATTAATGACAATTATCTAGACCCATGTTTATCAAATTGGAGTTTATAATAAATATATCTGTTTAGCATTGATATCATGGAATGAGTTTCCTTGAGATTAGTCTTTAGTATAAGAACTTGTAGTTTGATTTTGATTTGTATCAGTGTTCAGTATTACATATTCAACTGATTTGATTTTGATCTAAGTTGGAAAATTGGAATCACCATCTTGAATTACATAAATTAAATTTCAAATAGCAACGTGGAAACAAAATTATCTACGGATCTATCTATCATTGATAAAAACAAAAACAAAAGTCTCTTGCTAGATTGTAAAGTGACACGTGGACCGAAGAGGGTGATGCAAGTCACCAAAAAATAAACATACTCGTGTCGTAAAAAGAGTGGGCCTTGTAGTGCTAGTTCTGACCACACAAAACTCATACTACTCTACAAGGATTGTTATCTGTAGCCGATAGGTTTATTTTGATATTTTCGGATTTGTTGTGGCCACAAGAAACCCCATTTACTCGATGTTTCCATAACTTTTAATTTGAAATATCCACTAATTTTTTGGTTGAAATTTGAAATTTCTACGATGATATGTATTTTTCAAATCTAATTTCTACGACGATATTACAAAGAGTATCAAATTCCACTATTTAATAGCTCGTTGCTATTTTGGCTTAAATCTACTTTTAGTCTCATATATTCAAAAAATTGAAATTTTGTTCTTTCTATTTTAAAAATCGGTTTTTTTGGCTCCTTACTTAATTTTTTCATAAATTTTGTTCTCTGATATTTTTGTTTTCTTTCTCATTTTGACAATGTGGATTATTTATGACATGGTGACGGTTATTATCATATTTTTGTTAATATAAATATTCGGTGTGACCTATTAAGCGCTACCATATCATTAATAAATATAATACGTCATAGAAAATGGTCTAAAAATAACGCGGGTTTCAAAAACCAGAAAAAGTTAAATAGTGTAAAAAAAACCAATTTTTAAAATAGAAAGACCAAAATCAATTTTATAAATAGCTATGTTATATTGTTTTCAAAACGTATAACATAGTTATTTCAATGATACTAACAATATAATAAATATAATATCTTTAGAAAAATATAATAAATATGATACGAATTCTAATCTTTTTGAACGACACCAACACAATAGTATTCTTATAATAAAATTTGTTTAAGGGTATAATAACAAGGAGAAAAAGCTAGCCAAAAACATTCTATTCTCTTTATATAGTATATATTTAGTCTCTTGTATCTTACTTATGAGTCTCTTTTATAATATAATATGTTAAAAAAATTATATAATTAAATAAAAGAATTTTTCACATTTAAACATTATTTAAAATAGTTTAAGACAATATTAGCTATTACTTAGATACTTATTTTATTATTATTAAATTATTCAAGAATAATAGAATGTGAGACACCAAATAAAAGGAAGTGTCAATTTGTTTTGGTAAAAAGAGAATGAATTAATTTATATTTCTTGATTTTGTTTATTTTTTAATCTAAGATCCATTTAAAAGATGAACCCCTACATAAAAATAAAAAAGAAACTAGTCGCCACACTCTCCTCGCCATTGGAAGAGAGGGGTAGTTTAAGATCATTTTGTCTGGAATTACCACTCTAAATTGTTTTTACCTCATTCTATTTAAACATGTAATTTTTTTATATAGAAAACTGATTTTCCTTCTGTGTTTTGTCAATAATTTCATCGACAATGTTATGTTGTTTTTTTGTTTTGGTGCGACATTTTGATTCTCTCATTGTTGTGTTCGTTCTGATCAGATTGACGATTCTTCTTTATTTAATGACCATTACAAATTCAAGCAACGACTTTCGTATCTTTAACCTTACATATCCAAATGTATGAATATTCTGAACACATTTATTTTGTCATTAGGTAGGCATTATGTTGTTTTTTTGTTCACGGTCCCATCCTTTTTGATTTTGTCAAATTTAAGATTTCTATTTTTTTTATCAATCAATGTAATCTCTTCAACTTAAATGAATGAATATTGTTTTTAGCGTGAGATGTGGTATAAAGCGCTGGTGGCTAAACATCAGGTGGAGGGTGGTTGGGTTAGAAGAGGGGGTTATATGATGTTTGTTTGGTGAAAGGATCTTTGTGATATTGTTGAAGGTAAGGGCAATTTTATTGTGGGGTGTGGTGTAGGGTAAGCAATGGTGAAAATACATATTTCTGGTGTGATTCTTAGGTAGATACTGGTGTTTTGCGGTCGAGATTTAGTCAGGTGTGATCCTTGGATAAATGATGGTGCATTTTAGTAAGATTTAGCCGCCTGTGTTGAGTTATGTGTGGATTCTGGTGTTACTATAGCTGAAACGAGACAGTTAGATGGAGAGCGTTGGAGGTGGAGAAGAAAACTTTTTGCTTAGGAGAAAAGTTATCACGGAATTGTTGATTTATAATATTGTTTAGCATACCTAATTTTACAGATAAGTATTTGATCAACAACATTATAAATCAAGTAATCAGTTAATTTTGTTTTGAATCAAGACTGAATAATACACCTATAAACACTAACTTTGAGAGCAGTGTATTCAGACAAATCAATTTAACATTAAACATTCACACAAACACTTTTTGACTTAGTTTGATGAAATTAGGATGATGATACAAATATTTTATGACTTAAATAACAAATTTGTAAAAGAAAAAAAACTTAAAGACTAACTTGTTATAATCATCTAACTTAAGATGTATAAGTGGGGTGTCCGGGTTCGAAACCAACCCTGCATATTATAATGCAATAAGATATGGTCAGGAGGATTTTTTGACGTTAATTTATTAGATACTTAAACAAACATTTTTTTTTAAGGTGATTATTAAACAAGATAAATTCTTAGGTGAAGTTTTACCCAACACATCATTCTTACACCAAACCAATTAAAATAATAAAAAGAATTAATATCAGATTTTTTTTTCCATTATTTTTAATATTTCTCTCTCCTTTTTCCACCCACCACCATTTATGTTTTCATTTCCTTAATTAAAGTCACATTTTTTTTTAAAGTTAATAACATATGTTATTTTTTTATTGGTTGGATGTATGAATGATGTGTTGGAAAAGACTTCACGAATATCTCCTTAAATAAACATTTGTTGGCATTTCCTTGATTCATTTATCATCGTTAATGAGACAAACTCGAATAAATACCAGGAGCCGCAGAAAGTTTGCTCAATAACATTGGTGGGGTAGAGAAGCTTCGTCATCCTCGTTCTCTGCCTCACACTTCTTCTGGCTAAAACAAACACTCTTCCATAACCGCCACAAAATCTTCCGATCAACTTCAAATACAATGGAATTGGCCTCAAAGCTCCACCACCTCGACCTCACCGGAGCATTCATTCTCGATTCTCGACGCCTTCCACGCACCCTATCTCACACTCATCTCATCGCCAAACCCAACACCTTCAACACTAACACTAACCCCAATAGATTCTTCACCTCAAAAAAACTCAATCATACCTCCCGTTTATCCGCTGTCGCCGCCGTGGATGAAACTTCAGTAGAAGAAGATGATATTGAGTCACTATTTACCGATACTTCAGCCGATGAACGACGCGGTAACAATAAACAATCTAACACCGGTGCTTCAAGCGTTTCCTCTGGTGTTAAGTTAGAAAATATTAGAAAAACTTACAAAGGTGTTACGGTTTTGAAAGAGGTTAATTGGGAAGTGAAAAAGGGCGAGAAAGTGGGTTTAGTTGGTGTAAATGGTGCGGGGAAGACGACACAGATGAGGATTATTGCGGGTTTGGAGGAACCGGATTCGGGGAACGTGATTAAAGCGAAACCGAATATGAAAATTGCGTTTTTGAGTCAGGAATTTGAGGTTTCGCAGAGTAGGACGGTGAGGGAAGAGTTTATGAGTGCTTTTAAAGAGGAAATGGAGGTTGCGGGGAAATTGGAGAAAGTGCAGAAGGCGCTTGAGAGTTCTGTGAATGATTTGGAGTTGATGGGGAGGCTTTTGGATGAGTTTGATCTGCTTCAGAGACGAGCTCAGGCTGTGAATTTGGACGTCGTTGATTCCAAGATAAGTAAGTTGATGCCTGAGCTTGGTTTTGGTGTAGAGGATTCTGATAGGTTGGTTGCTTCTTTTAGTGGTGGATGGCAGATGAGGATGTGTCTTGGCAAGATTTTACTTCAGGTATATTGCACAGCATGCTGATATTATAGTATATTGTGTATGTGTATTGGACTATGAATATGAAATGCAGACACCGATCACGACACTGACACGTTGACGCTGACGCTGATTTGAGAAAATTGAATGGAAGTACAATGTGCACGTGTCAGTGTTGAGTCTGTATTGGAGATTGGACATGTCTTCAATTGGAAGTGTCTAGTGGTGGTATTGCAAATTGTATGGTGATTCTTGTGTGTCCCTTTTAGACAACAACTAGGTTTTACAACAGAAAAAAAAAATACAAATGATTATGGTTAGTAATTAGGAAGATAATCTTTACCAGTCCGTTATTTTTAAATGATAAATCAATAAAGGGTACACCTTAGGCTGCACCTATGGTTAACCGTAGGATGTAGTGCTGATAAAACCAATGTTACTTTGGAATGTGTATATTGATGAATCGTTGATGTTGTTATGTGAGTTTGAATGTGAAAGTGTTGGTGATACGAATGAAACTTTGTTTTCAATTTCAGGAACCGGATTTGTTGTTGTTAGATGAACCTACAAATCACCTTGATCTTGACACAATTGAGTGGCTTGAAGATTATCTTAACAAGCAGGATGTGCCGATGGTTATCATTTCTCACGACAGAGCTTTTCTCGATCAACTATGTACAAAAATTGTGGAAACTGACATGGGTGTATCCAGGACATTTGAGGGAAATTATTCTCAGTATATTCTTTCAAAGGCGACTTGGATTGAAACACAGTATGCTGCATGGGAGAAGCAGCAGAAAGAAATTGAACAAACAAGAGAGTTGATAAGCAGGTTAGGTGCCGGAGCAAGTTCTGGCCGTGCTTCGACTGCTGAGAAGGTATATGTGGTCAACTATTTAATTTAGATATAACATTACTTGTACAAAATGTTAACAAGTCAAAAGTACTCATTAAATGGGTCAAGAACCAATTCTCCCAAAATCATAAGGATCGAGATTCATGAATTTATATATCTAGTGCTATGACGGCCATACTTCTAACAAAGTTTAAGTGACCTTTATATTAGTCACTTAAATAACTAAAAATTGCGGCAGTAGTGTTGATTACTGAAATAGTTGTAAATTGCAATGCATCGTTCCATATTGTAAAAATTAATGTTTTGTTGTTCACTTCCTATGTTATTTGCTCAAAAGAATTTCCTTCTGTATATGTGACAACAGAAATTGGAAAGACTTCTTGGAGAGGAACTAGTAGAGAAGCCATTTGAACGGAAACAAATGAAAATCAGGTTCCCTGTGCGTGGAAGCAGTGGAAGATCTGTTGTAACAGTTAGGAACTTGGATTTTGGCTTTGAGGATAAAGTGAGTTAGCATAATATTTTTATGTCAAGAGTAGTGTTAAAATGTTAAAGACATCATCTGATCATGTTTTTCTGTGCCAGAAACTTTTCAACAAGGCAAATCTTACAATTGAAAGGGGAGAAAAAATTGCCATTCTTGGTCCAAATGGATGTGGCAAGAGTACTTTACTAAAATTGATTATGGGTTTAGAGAAGCCAATCAGCGGTGAAGTTATCCTTGGGGAGCATAATGTATTGCCTAACTATTTCGAGCAGAATCAGGTTCACTACTTTGACTGAGAAAATGCTAATTGGTGCCATCGGTTCCAATTCTTCATTTCAAATTTTTTATATTTTTAGTGCTGACTTGATTTTGTCAACAGGCTGAGGCACTTGATCTGGAAAAGACGGTGCTTGAGACAGTAGAGGAAGCTGCAGAGGACTGGAGGAGTGACGATATTAAAGGACTTCTTGGGCGTTGTAATTTTAAATCTGATATGCTTGATCGTAAAGTTTCTCTATTGAGTGGTGGTGAGAAGGTAATTAATTAATTTTTAGATTTGTGTTTTCTTTCTCAGTTGACATTCAGTTAGCATTTGCGAACAAATGAAACATTCAAGTTCTAGCTTATTTCTATGATTGAATGGTTCGTTTTTTCAACATCAAGTTTGTAATTCATTATGTAATTAGTTTTAACCAAGAATTGCTTCTTTACCCGTAAATTAGATGATATTGCTGTTAAATGCCATAGACATTTTGAAAATCGTTTTTGCTCTCCTTTGAAAGGTGGTTGTTTGTTGCTTGAGTAGTATCTTTAAAATGACTGTCTTTAAAGAAATTTAAGAAACAGGAACTAAAATAGCTATGATGATGTTAAGAGGCATAATCCAACCTCGAACATTGAGATGGTTGATTCTTTTTCAACTTGTTTTGGTAAATGTATTTGACAATTTTGGGAGATATCCATATACCTGCATTCTATGGGCATTTCATATATTGTAGAGTCAAGTATACACACAAATTCTTTAACTTCATTAGGCATGATTTATTCCTGATAAATAAGGGAAATGTGGTGCTATTAGGTTCTCACCATGGCAGGGTTCGGGGAAGGGTCAAACTCATTGTGTTAT
>Ga0228711_1001413_pt1 | contig 35167 bp, 20 predicted proteins | sample MedpolnodulmetaG_2_FD_177996 | JGI IMG/M metagenome (GOLD analysis project Ga0228711, IMG submission 177996) | Root nodule microbial communities from Medicago polymorpha collected in Santa Monica, California, United States - brown nodules | ecosystem: Host-associated > Plants > Roots > Nodule... | reverse complement strand
AATCCATCAAAATCTATAGACTTTTGAATACCAAGAGACAATTTACAAGTCATGAGAAATCTCAATTGAATACCAACGGAATTGGTTGCCCTGAAAAAAAAGTCATGATTGTCTTAATTGAATACCATAGGATTGTTTTATATTTTATAAAAGTCTTGATTGAATATCACCAGACTTTTTTATTTTAAAAAAGTCTTTTAAAATCTCTTGAAATCACAATTCAATACACCCCCTTAAATCTCAAATCCCTTAAATCCCTAATTTATTATCTTATTTGACAATATTAATGTAACATTCTATTTTTTTCTTCAAAATATAGCGTTCTTTTATTTAAAATTAAAAAAATAGAGATTAATAATATCAGTATTATATTATTTTTTTATACAATTAGTTGTTTAATACTGTGGACAAAGTTTTACCGTTAAGTATAAAAAAAATACATGAAACTGTCAATACAATTTATAAAACATGCAGTAATCAATATATGTGAAGAAAAAAAAGTCTACAATGTTTAGAAAAAAAATCACTTTTTTTTTACAAGAGAAAAAAGTCACATATTAGTGTATTTCTTTTAGGGATTTAGGGATGACATTTAGGGATTTGAGATTCAAGTTGGGGATAATGATTTTTGGTTCAAGGACTAAAGTGACCATTTTCTACTTTCACTTTAGTCTCTGTGACACACTTAACATAATTATTTAACGTCAGAGGCGAAAGTGATAACGGAAGTGCAGAGTCATAGATTTCTTTATATTTAATTCTGAGTCAGGACCTATGCAACAATGAAATGCAAAGTCAGGGTTAAAGTGACCGTTTGTTCTTTTATTTTTTTAGATTTTTAAACAAGAACCAAATCGTTACATATCACTTTGGTCCCTAGTAAACACAGTCAATGAATAAAATGAATTTCGTGACCGGAGAGAATAATTCAATATCAAAATCTTTTTTGCCTTTTCATAAATCTAGGAGCGTAAGGTTTTGATACTTATAATTTCAAGGGAAGAATTGGCAATTTAATAAATAAATAAATAAAAAAATTGGCAATTTGATCATTTTTTTGTACAATAATCATAATTTAATATACTAAAATTATAACATTTTCTATATGTTGTTTAAAAACAACATTTTCTATATGTAAAAAAGGAAAATACAACAAAAATTAAGGGACAAAACTGTGAAAGATATCTACTATAATCATCGTCCAAAAGAAATTTTAAAGAGAAAACAATATGATCATATATATGTTAAACTCCATTCTATGGTCATGATTAATCAGGTTATCTGCACATCGGTTATCCTCATCAAAAATGTGTTTGACCTCACAATTCCATTTCACCGGATCCAATAATAAAAATAATTTTTTTAATTGGTAGAGTAGAGATTTTTTTTAAAAATTTTATATTTCATTGGAGAGGAGCGGGTTTGAGTCATTTTTTCTGCCTCAAGATCACTCATCTACTTCACTTTCCCATCTCTTTTGATCTAAATAATGGTTTTCACATAGGTCCAATTTATTTTATTTTTCGTGTTTTTTGTTTGTTTGTGATTTCTTCATTTTAGTGTGTTGTTGTGATGTTTGTTTGTTTGATTTCTCGTTTTATTATGGTGTTTTTTTTTGACTACAAAGAGGGCCAAAGCCCAGAAAAGAAAAACTACAGAGAAACTAAATGAGGGATGGTAGTTCCGAAAACATCAACTGCCAACAAATGACTAAATTGCGGCGGACACGCATTAAACAACACAAGATTGGCATCCAAGGAGCCTCCAAGATTAGCTAATGCATCTGCACACTAATTTGCCTCACGATAAATATGATTAACAACCACTTCCCAATCCATATCCAACATCCTTCGAATCTTCATCACTAGTGACCTTCCATCTGAAGTGCCGTATCCTCCGGAGTTGAGAATCTTGACCACCGCCACTGAATCCACATGTAACTCGACGCGCCGAAAATCAAGACTTCTAGCATACCTCAATCCTTCAAGCACCCCCCACAATTCTGCTACATGGGCGCTACAAAGACCCAAACTTCTTGCAAAACCACCCAACCACTCTCCATCACTCCCTCTCAGAACACCTCCACACCCAGCAACCGCACCTTCCTTACAAGTTTCCTTTGGGTGCAATGGAAAGCTGGCTGAGCTTTCAGTCAACGGTCTCAGGTTCGAGTCCTGCTCTAGCCTATTTTTTATTGCGATGTTGTTTTGATTCAAATTGACATATCAATTTTTATCAATTATACATTCATCAATTTTTTTTAGAAGAAAAGTCAATATATAATAATAAAAGTAATAAAACGTGGGTCATATCTTTAAGTTTGGTAATAATTTTTGTTTGATAAAACTCATAAAAGTTTGGTAATAATTCAAATTTTTTTTTGACTAAAGGCTACAATTTAAATTCCATTTATTATTAAAAATATATTTTATTTAGACTGTTTTAAATCTTTTTGAGTAGAGGCGTTTTTTATTTGAATATTTGTAACTGAAATTCTTTTACATATGATAATTGTTTAATCAAATTTTAAAAAAGTAAAGTCAATTTTTGATTTAGGCAAAGATCCTCCGGTATAAAGTGAGAAAATCAAAGATTGTTTGTAACAAACTCAATATTTACATGATTTGTTACAATGTACTTACAATATCTACCTTTGATTTATTATTTTACGCTGCATCCGATGTGATTTACCTTAATCATTAAGAATACATGCAATTATTTTCTAAAATTTTAGATTTAATTTATCACTATTTAACGAGACTTTGAGACGAGAAAAAAAGGCTCAAAAAGTTTGAGAAATAGGTATGTGCTTTTCTCTGAAAATTTCTCATTGAGGTGTTGATTTTTGGTCTTTGTTACTTTTTTTTAATTATCTGGTTGCTTTTCATGCACCCTTTTTAGATTACTGTCTTTGTTTTTGTCCAGAAAAGATTACTGTCTTTGATTTTTTGTTTTTCTACTCTTTTCACGCTAGACATATTAGCAGTGACACATGTGTATGATATTCATACTTTGTACCATGTTTTTTTGTTGGTGTCTAGCCAATTTAAAATTTAGATAATTGTTTATTTATTTAAAAAGATATAAAAATTAAGCATATTGAATTTCCCTCCTAAAAAAATACGAGGAATTAACGTGCAATACTTTTTTTTATTTTTTTATGTTGATAGGTATCAATATAATTTGTTGCAATTTCATTTGATTGATTGCAAGTCGATGGCTCCTCTGAAATTTGCAAGTGAGAAGAATTATGATCACCTCATAAAGCTTCTTTTGATCGGAGATAGTGGTAAGTTACTCCTCTGCCCCTTCTATATTGTGAGGCAAATGTACTTTAGTTTTAGAATTTAATTTTTCAATCATGTACTTTGATCAATTATAAATGCAATATGTCGTCAAAGGTTTTGAGTTTTGAATTTGTACATCGATCAATCTAGTCCCCGAATTTGTACACCCATAAATTTCGTCCCTGGATTTTTTGATATAACACAATATAGTCACTGAAGTTGATGGCGTGCAACATTAAACAATGGTGTGACAGTCCATGCGAGTTTCAAATCACTTCCACATTGAATCTATTGGGAATGAATTCAAAATGATTGTACTTTGAACAACTATAAATGCAATTATGTTGTCAAGGCTTTGAATTGGGAATTTCTTCCGATCCTAGTTCGAAAATGTTACCCACTTAAACATGATATATGTGGTAGTTCCTTCCACCCTCCCTCTGTGTTATTTTTTGTTAGTGGATGAATATGATAAAAGATTAATTGTAAAATATAAATAAATGGAACTAATGGCAGTGGTCGGGCCTAGCAAAAGGAACTAGTTCTTGACAATGTGACGAACCTAAGTTCAAATTCTTGCTGGAAGAGACAGCCACATTTAGTACGTGATGACCCCTCGAACATGATCGCTTATGATAAGAGTAGACCTAACAGTGTATTAGTTATCCAAACTTTAAGTGTATAAGGGTGCTTTGGTGTAAAAATTCCTTAATTTCCCATGATTCCTGTATGTTATTCCTCATTGCAGGTGTTGGCAAGAGTTCTCTTCTTCTACGTTTCTCTGATAGTTATTTCACAAATAGTTATATTACAACACTAGGGTGAGTTTTTCATGATTTAGGTATAGAGCTGCATAACCTTGTATGTGAGAAGTTTCTCTAAATCACAATGTCTTCTTCCTGATGCAGCATTGATTATAAGAATAGAGCCATTGAGCTGGATGGAAAAAAGATCATGCTCCAAGTTTGGGATACTGCAGGTCAGGAGCGGTTCCGAACAATTACAACCGGTATGATTTTTAAAGGAGAGTGGTTTTCTAGTACTCCCTCTGCAACTTTTACTTGTCGCTTTTCTATTATTGTTTTGTTAATTAAGTATTTATACAGAAAAGACAAATAATTCTGCCAAAAGAAACAAAATTATTTGGTTTTCTCGATATGTATAAATAACCTTAAAACGATACGATGGAGAAGTTTATTTTGAGTCAAACCGTATAAACTAACTTTCTTTTCCTACTTCAGCTTACTATCGTGGTGCTATGGGCATATTGTTGGTCTATGATGTTACAGATGAATCTTCATTTAACAGTAATGTTTTCCATCTTGTATTATTTTCTTCGAAGGTTTTTTCTCACATGCAATATTCACCAACCATATGCTAATTTCAGATATCACGAATTGGATTCGTAGCATTGAGCAACATTCTTCAGACAATATTGTCAACAAAATACTGGTTGGTAACAAAGTTGACATGGATGAAAGCAAAAGGGTATGCAAACATTTAGGACATTTCTTGTCACTAGTGCTATAAAACTTGGATTTATGTTTCATTTTCACATAACACAGATACACACGAATAATTGTTAAAACCAGAAATTAACTACGATTCCACGAGTCTAAGTATCTATTTCAAGTTGATCCAACTGTAAACTCCAATTTTAGTAAACTTTGGTAAACTTGCAGTGAACTCAATTTTGAGTCTAAGTATCAATTTCGATTCCATGAAAGCGAGTTTAATCGCAGTGAACTCGAGTAAAGTTACAGAAGATTTTTAACACAGTTTATGATCTTTTTTCATCTCAATTTTTTCGATCGAGTTCCTTTTCTTTTTTGTTACTTTGATTTTGTTCGTGTTACTCTTTTGTTTATAACCGAGCTAAAATTTTGAATTATTGCTGTACTTACAGTCATGTATATATTATTTTTAATATCAAGTACATTCTCGTTATAGAGAAACTGCGAGTTTTAAACTCTCGATTTTGACAGCATTGATTCATACTATGATCATATATGTGCACAAAACTATACACACTTGCACATTTTCCTTTATGCTTCCCCGACCACATTAGTTGAAGTTATTTTTTTTTTCTTTCTCTTCTAACTCTATGTTTGTTTGCCAATCCTTAATGTTGAACATGCATGTTTCATGATGCTACAAAAACATTTATGAAGTTTTGTATTTCTCTCTAGGCCGTGCCTTTCTCCAAGGGGCAAGCACTAGCCAATAAGTATGGAATCAAATTCTTTGAAACAGTAAGTGGTGTATATACATAAAAATGTGGAAACTTCCGTAAGTTTTTTTTTGCTATTATTAGAAATTGAAGATTTTCTGTTGCAGAGTGCAAAGACAAATCTAAATGTGGATGAAGCTTTCTTCTCAATTGCAAGGGATATAAAACAAAGGCTTCCTGACTCTAAGAAAACGGTATTTAAACTCATTCTTCTTTGAATTCCTGTACAAGCTTATTGTGTTAATTAATAGCTCTTTGTTCATGAAGTTGAATGCCTGTTTTTACATTGCAGCCGTCGAGAATTAGAATCAACAAACACAACAATGCAAATGCAGCACGTGGTTCACAGAAGTCGGCATGCTGTGGTTGAGGAAGCAGAATTGCTGTTCAAGATCAAGAAGGAGAAAAATACATGTATGATGAGATTGATGATGACTTCATTTGTGTTTAACCTTGTCATTCTTTCAGAATTTCTTTGTTTTCTAGAAGTAAATTAGTCCTAATTTAAATGACAATGTGATTGTGTCATTCCCTCTATGTTATTTGGTCGGGACACAATTCACTAGTCTTTGATATTTTGAAGGGTTAATTGCATTGACATTCTTTAAAATTTGATAAAACTATATTGACCTCATTCTTGTTTCAATGAAATACAATAGTTATTTTATTTTAAATTTTTTACAATTTTTTTTCTTTCGGTGCATATGTTTTCTCTGAACAACATTTCATTAAATCTCATATTTCCCACCTAGTACTTAGCCGCCAAGGAACAATATTAATTGACGAAAAAGCCAACATTACTAGCCAAGAGTCACGTTCCAAGTTCCGACCATAACTTATGCCATCCCCTATCAAACATTAGCTTTGTATGAGTAGAACAATGAACAAAAAATAGCTGAGATTCACTGCAAACAACCAAGAGTTGCTTCATAAGAAGCATATAGCTTGCTTGGAGGTTGTGATTTAAGGTTCAACTTTAGCAATAGTTTCTGAGGTTGTGGCATCGAGATTGTTATAGAAAAGTATTACAAAAAATAATAATACATAATTAAGCAAAAAATATCACGAGTAAAAAATTTCAATAAAATTACACAATATTTAGAGATCTACATTTGCAGTCCTGTATTTTGCCATAGTATCAAAATTCGCAGCGTAACTGCAACTACAACTATCTGCAACTATCGATGTCAAGTTCATGTTCAAGCAATGCCATTCTCTAACGGCGTCAAGTTCAAGTCCAAGCAAAAATTCAACCTTTCACAATGATCTTTTTTTGATTTCTTGAAGATGGAAAAACTATTATGCTTTCTCATGTGTCCACCAAGAGCTTGTCCAATAGAAAACTCAAGTCCACAAATAGGGCATGGATGCATCTTTGGTTTCATGTTTGGTAACTTGTACATGAGTACTTTCGGTCTCTTGTGACTTGCTCTATGGCCACCTAAAGCTTGAAAAGAAGAGAATTCTTTGTTGCATGTTTTGCACTTAAAACCACATTCTTTCAATGTATTAGGCTCTTTGGTTTCACCAACTTTGGATAGTAGCATCAAACAATTTAACTCACTCTTATCTTCTCTGCCTCTCTTCATGTCTAAGCAAAAAGTACAAGAATATTGTTGAGATTTTTTTATGGAACTGGCTTAGTATATATTGTACAAATTAATAATGAGAATTTGAGAGCATTACACACTTATATATTATATAGATTATAGATAGATAGGTTCTGAGCATATGTGAGGAAGGTGCGTATAGAGATAGTTGCTATGAATACGACCCTCGTTACGCGGTTAGAGTGGCAGAAATAATACTGTGTTTTTTCTTAGCAATTAAGGAAATATATTAGTCTATTATTTTTTTGTTTTGAAGCTAGGAAATAGGAGTATTATTGATTGATTAGTCAAAGAAGTTAGGAAATAGGAGTATTATTGATTGATTAGTCAAAAAGAAGTTAGGAAATACAGTCACCAAAAGATATAGGTGAAAAATATATATGTGAAATTTTTGAGTAACTCTAGTGACAATTTAGTGGCGATTTCAATTTTTTAATCCCCTAGAAAATATCTAATTGGCCACTCTCATTGAGATTTATATACATTTTACTCTCTTGGTATTTTGTTCTCTTTGAATGATGATTTTTTTTAATGAAATTCTCTTTAGGTGATAATGCTCATAAAAAAGGCATTTATTCAAAGTGTATTTTACACAATCTCCAACATACGATACAAACTTTTTACGTTCAAATAGAGTAACAAAGTACTCTAATTTTGTGAAATGGATTCTCTAAATTGTTTTTCTCTTATGTTCCTTAGTTATTGTCAATTTCATCACCGAATGAAAAAAGATGAGATTGATTTTTAGTATAAAAAATAAGAACAAAAAGGTTTAATAATGAGATTGATAATAAATTGAGAGACACGAGGAAAAAAACAATTGAAATGATCCAATAAATCCCCCAATTTAGCTTCAAATGTTTATCTTAGCAGTTAGCACTCTCAATATCTATTATGGATGGTAGTAGCTAATTAGCATATTTTCCCGTGATAGCTAAGTTTAGTTAAAAAACAAATCTAAAGACCATATAGAGTTGCTAGCTAAGTATACCGCGTGTCATAGGGACCCGTCTATGTTGAAGAAGAGTATTGAAGAATCTAGCTGAAATTACCAAAAGAAAAGAAATTACCAGGCATGTGACTATGCAATGCAACTTCTCATTATATTATATGTGGTGATTTGAAATCATGGTCAGTTTCAAATAATTAAGTGACATCGCTATTTTATTGAACCACTAGAGAAAAAGGATGAAGTTTTCACGTAAAAAACCACACACGGTATGGAGAAAATTGGAAAAGAGTATACACAAGCCAAATTCATAAATAAATAATATTGTACCAAAAAATAAAATAAAGGAAAAAAATTTAGTTGAATTTCTTTACGTGCTAAACTACCTTTTCTCCATAAATAGAGTACATAAATACATACTATTGATCAATTTCCATAGGAACAATATTATTTTATAGGCCAAATAATCCCATTAATATATGAAAATAGGGGACCAAGACTATAATTAAATCAACAAATTAAGGTACTATATGCCTTGTGATGTGAACCGTTACGTGTGGGCCTAGCTAGGAGAATTTGGTGATTGCAGTGTGTTTGTGTTGTTGCTTAGGATGATTACACAAGCAAACGTGTGTCGTAGAGACTCAAGTCAACACAAGTAAATTCCTTTCTCATACTCGTTCACATTCTGCTCAATCAAAGTCCAAATAATTTTATTAATTTCGTCTCATTACTCCACTCCAATCTTCAAGTAGAGTCCATTTTAATTTCCTGGCGCTTTACCATGATGATGCAAGAGTTTCAATCATTGTTTCCAAGTAAAAATGTTACTGTAAATAGTACTAATGGATAATTTAACACAAAGTATTTGACATTTCAACCATAAAGTGGGGGCAGTTTTGTAAAATCCCCTCACCCCCATCTTCTCCGCCTCTTCTTTAGTTACTAATTTCTTCATACTGTGTTTTTCCCACTAATTTCTCTGGTTTTTTTCTTTTTCTAAATTTAATTTAATAGTATTTTTAAAAAAGAGTTGAAAATTTATGAGTATGAGGTGTTTCATCACACTGTGCTTAGTCTCTTTTTGGCTTCTCTTTGGTTCCTGCTGCGTTCAGAGGTATGTTAATGCAATGCAACCATACAATCTTCTTCTCATTTTTTTTCTTTCTATTTTCAGCTTTACTTGATTCTTCTTTTAACCTACATTCCATGGAGTATTACTATTTATAGTAAACTGAAAGGTGGTTGGATCCAAAACTCAGCATGTTTTTCTTTTTTTTGCTTTTTCATTTACATTGTCATTGGTTGCCACTGGATGTTGTTATGTTTTGTGTTGTGCATTTGGTATTGCTGGGAGATTTTCAAAACATACTTTTCAAAGGTTGTTTTGTTAGTTACTATAAATATAGTTTATGGTAGTTAAATGTTTAACTGGTTAGAACCTAGCTCAATTTAACTTTTGATAATTTTATTTATATTTGAGTGTGTCATCAAGAAATTTATCTGAGAGTGACCTACAACAAGCTGCTTTGCCACCAAGAGGGTGGAATTCCTACGATTCATTTTCCTGGATAATATCCGAAGAAGAATTCTTACAGAATGCTGAAATAGTTTCTCAACGTCTCCATGCTCATGGATATGAGGTATAAATACTGAAATGAACTGATTTTACTTTACTGCATTAGTAGTGCTTTGGTTATAGATATAGATTGATTTCTTTGTTTCTACCCTTGTAGTTTGTTGTGGTGGATTTCCTCTGGTATAGGAAGAAAGTCGCAGGTGCTAATGTTGATTCTCGTGGATTTGACGTTATTGATGAATGGGGAAGGATGGTCCCTGATCCAGGAAGGTGGCCTTCTTCCCATGGTGGGAATGGATTAAGTGAAGTAGCTAAGAAAGTACATAGCTTAGGTTTAAAGTTTGGAATTCATGTTATGAGAGGAATAAGCACACAAGCTGTGGATGCAAATACCCCTATCCTAGATACAACAAAGGTATTGGTTTGCATTTTTGCTTTAGTTTGATCTTCTATTTATTTCTGTATTATGAACTCACCAGTGCTTATGCTTATGTCAGTAGATAAGCTAAAATAGGCAAATTCAAAATAAGTCAGTTCAAATATGTACCTTAATCTAAAACAAAATTTCATATTGACTTTTGATGTCCTCTTCTTGTGATTTACTAGGGCGGTGCTTATCAAGAATTTGGTCGTGTGTGGCATGCAAAAGACATAGCAATCCCAAAAAGGGCTTGTGGATGGATGCCGAATGGTTTCATGAGTTTAGATACAACGTTAGGGGCAGGGAGAGCTTTTTTGAGATCCCTTTATGAGCAGTATGCTGCCTGGGGTGTTGATCTTGGTACCTAGACTTCTAATTTCTAAGTGTACTGTTTACAACATTTATCATGTCATTGACAAGAATCATGATGACTTTAAATAATTAATTTCCAAACCTCTATAAGTGATCAAACTTACAAAGTATTGATTGATTATACATTCATGTGTTAATTTGGACTTGCATTAGTATATATACAGTTACGCCTATGCTTTGGTACTAATATTGATAGATTTTCTGCCTTTCTTGCAGTGAAACATGACTGCGTGTTCGGCGAGGACTTGGATATAAATGAGATAACCTATGTATCCGAGGTATTCTTCAATTTCCTCTTTCCTACCTTCTTCCACTACTACTTGTTCTTGTGTCAACATTCAAGATCTTAATATTTATGCTACTATTATTTGCAAACTTTTCATGTGAACTGTCATGCCAGGTTCTGAGCCAACTTAATCGCCCCATTGTGTATTCTGTGTCTCCCGGAAAATATGTGACACCAGCCATGGCCAAGGATGTCAGTGGACTAGTCAACATGTATCGCATAACAGGAGATGACTTTGATGCATGGGATGATGTCAAGGCTCATTTTGATATATCAAGGTGATTAAGTTTTTTTATACATTATATCACCGTCTAAGATACTTTTATCAGTCTTTGGATTTGAAGTATGTTGCTATCATGATGCTGCTTTTCTGTTTATGTTTTGTTATTTTACCATCAATATTTCACCATATTACATAACTTCAGTTCATTCAATTCTGAATCAGGGACTTAGCTACAGCTAATATGATAGGAGCAAAAGGTTTAAATGGAAGGTCATGGCCTGATTTGGACATGCTACCATTTGGATGGCTAACTGACAAAGGTGATGAGGCTCGGCTGCTAGACAGTGAAGCATTCTCTCTTGATTAAAAGACATACTGAAATATGGATTTTTGAACTTTTTTTTTTTAATTTATAGATTCAAAAGAAGAGCCACACAGGTATAGTAACTTGAATCTAGATGAGAAAAGGACACAGGTATTGAGTGATTCATTGTTATCTCATAGATTTCATGCTGTGATGTGATTGCATGCATTATGATAGATTCTGAGTGAATTCATTGTTATCTCATAGATGACTTTATGGGCTCTGGCAAAGTCTCCCCTTATGTATGGAGGCGACATGCGGAAGATCGACCCTGCCACATATGAAATTATCACGAATCCTACCAGCTAGAGATTAATTATTTCAGCTCTAATAACATGGAGGCATGTGAGCCGTCTTACTTTTTTTAGGAGGAAAATAGTTTACATGTGAGGGATAAACATATAAAAAACCATATCATTTTTATTGCAATGACAGTTTCCTTACGTCACAAGCTCGAAGAACTCGAAGAACGAATACCAACATCATATGCGGAAAATGAGAAGATCCAAGAAAGGAAAGAAACCTAGACATTCATTAGGCCTTACTAGCTGCACGGAAACAAAGGCAATTGGTTGGACTATTGAAAATATTAACCAAGATCTTGAAAGAATCTGTTGGAAAGGGAATGCAGAAAACAAGCATCAGAACCCTTTCTGTGTACACAAGAGAGAACTTCAATTCAGATTGTAATCACACTTCATCTTTCTATGTTCTATTTATATAACTTGGTTGATTATTTTTGTTGTTAACAATTAAATTTAAATTGTTTGATTGATGTTCTTACAGAGACAGAGAGAGTATGTATCAAGAGGACTATCGCGGGAAACATCAATTAGTTGCAACCAACCAAACGAGACTTTGCTTCGATGGTTCTCCAAAACGAAAAGTTACTTCCAAAGAGTTCAAGAGAGGCACATTTTCTCCTTGCAGTTTGGATTCAAATCAGGTATGTTGCAGTTCATGTTTGATGTAAGTACCCCTAGCTAGGCAATATATTATTGCTATTTGTGGACTCATTGGAAGATGATGGATTCTTTCTTTAACAGATTTGGGAACTAAACTCCAATGGGACCCTGGTAAATAGTTACTCTGGTCTTTGTGCAACAGTGAAGTATATCCAAGGTGAATTTTACTAGTACATATATATGTCCCACATATAAGTAATAAGTACACAATTTTGGACCAAATACATATACCTTTTTGTTTATATTTAAGACGAGAGGAAATATAATTTGTCTTCCCCGTGTTTATTATTCATATTGCAAATTGGACACTCGTGCAGGTAATGTTGATTCGGGTGGCATTCGCTCTTGGATTGCAATGGGAAGAAAAGGAGAAGTATATATGGCTTTCTTCAATCTAAATGAACAGAAGACACCGATATATGCAAAGGTGTCATATTTGGCGAAGGTTTTCCCTGGCAGAAGCATCAATTCCTGTCAAGGTAAAGAAGTATGGAGTGAAAAGAATGTTGTAACAATGCAAGGGACAATATCAATGGACGTGGAAGTTCATGGATGCACGCTATTTGTTCTATATTGCAACTAGACAATATCAATGCTGAGCCTTTATTTCTGTTTATATTTTGAGATGTTAATGTGGTGCGATGCGTATGTAAGTGTTAAATAGCCTCTACTAAACGAAAAGCCTCAGCCTGTTTAGGAGATAAAACTGCAGAGTTGAACATTGTTTTGGCTTGAAAAAAATTTCCTTTTATGATTCCATAAGTTCATCGTAATCCCTGCTCGAAAGTAACTTCTAACATGAAAATAATATCCATTAAGAGTAATCTCCCGGATTGGATCGAACCGGTAGCACTTGGGCGACATTGTGGTTGGTGACATTGGCCAACCACAATGTCACATGTGACTTTCTTATTTTTCTTTCACAAGATTTTTTTGGTGTTTTGTACACTTGTAACATTGTGTTGATAATGTCACCAACCACAATGTCACCTAAGTATTATCTGAACTGATATAAGCTCACATTGACCTCATTTTTCAATTATACTCTCGGTCTCCACATTTCACTATGCATTTATGTCATTAGTGATTACACCAATACATGATAATTTTTTAATGACATTTTTGTTTTTTAAGGATTGAATAACAAATGTTAATATCTTAATTAATTGTTATGTAACATGAATCTTCAGCTTCTATATATATATATATATTTTATTTTTTTTCCATTAATATTTGTAAAATAAAATAATGAAATGAGTGAGTCACAAATGGAGCAGTATGACACTTGTTAATTTCAGTGAGTCCCAAGCAAGAAGATGATCTGATCATGTCCTTAAACGAGAGCACCGAATGAATGTTGAAATGGAAAAAGAAATGCAGATTGTGGTCCAGTCACCACCGTCCAAGGTTGAGGTTCCCGATGGTTGGTTGGTTGAACAACGACCCCGTCCCTCTAATCCCAACCACATTGACAGGGTAAGGGCAACCCTTCTTTTCTTTTCTCTTCCACTTATTCTGCAGCATGCATCTTCAATTCAACGCCTTCACTCTCTAAATATAACAATTATTAGAGAAAAAAAAAAGATATGCACAGTCAGCATATGAAGTATGAACTAGTTTTACACTGACAGCTTAACGATAAATCTTTTTTCCTTCTTCTTCTTCTTCTTCTTCTTCAGTATTACATAGAGCCACACACCGGACAGAAGTTCCGTTCTTTGGTATCGGTTCAGCGATATCTAAATGGAGGAGAAACAAGAGACTATCTTCCTACTGAGAAAATCATATCAGAAAACAATAACAATGTCAGTTCTAACTTTATGTTTACATCGTTTTGCTGCATTATCAGGTTATACTCCTGTTTTTGCTTTAATTTATATGATGGTAATTAAGAGAATTTAAAATGGAAATGATTAATTGCATTTTTCTTACTTGTAAATGGATATGTGTTCTGAAATAGGGTTGAATGTAAGAGAATTAGAGTGATTAAGCAATGGTGGAACACTAGTGGTAATTAGTGGCAATAGCAGAATTATGATTGACTTGAGAAATGAATGATGAGGACAACGTGTTGTGTATATGATCTGTGGAAGTACTGATGTATTCTTTTTTGTTATTTATCTGATGAATTTTTTTCTGGTTTGGCTGTCGTTCAAGCTTCCCGATGGTTGGTTGGTTGAGCATCGGCCCCGTTTGTCTAACTCCGACCGCGTCGATCGGGTAACCTTCTTTTCTCCTCCAGTTAATTTAGTTATTTATGCATGCATCTTTGCACTGCTTAGTACCATACAATCATATCATACACCCATGCGCGCGCGCACTCACATACACACACATAGTTTGTGTTTGTTGGGTACAGGGGAACAACTGTGTAGGGATTGCTTACTTAGGGTTTGTATGTATAAAAGTGATATGCACTGTCATTGTAAACTAGTTTTACAGTGACCGTTCATAAAATCAAATATTTGGCGGTTATTTCAAAACGCAGTTCTAAAATAGGATTATGGGACAACACGATGAATTGTTATTGGATGTCGGTAAAAAATAGTGCAGCTCCAATAAACTCAAATTTATATAAATAAATAATTGAAAGTGTGAACAAATATGTGAGAGTATGAAACTATGAAGTAAATCGAAGTTTGCATAAGAAATTTCTGATATGGGTTTAAAATGGCGTCTAATAAGTGTTTTAATTCTGAACACTATTAATGATGGTCTCTCACACATGATGAATATAGGCATTTCTTTGACAAATTGTCAAAACAACATAAATAAGATAATTCAATATGAACAAAAATCGTTCTAAATTGAACCTAATAATTAACACGCACAAGCTAGGAACGAAAGTTATAATCCCTTTCTATGCTTCATTTCTACAGGTTGCACATTTAGGCTTGAGTTCTCTGTTACTATGTTTTGGTATATCACAGTATTGTTCTCGTGTCATTTGTTGAAACTCCACTAGTCATTTCTAAAACCATTTGAAAAAATTTCCCCTCCTTCATGGATTTGATTTTTATTTGATTTTCAGTATTACATAGAGCCACGCACTGGACAGAAGTTCCGTTCTTTGACATCTGTTCAGAGATATCTTACGGCAGAAGCAAGAGACTATCTTCCTACTGAAAGAATGATATCAGAAAACTCTGTGAGTAACAATTTCATGTTACATCAGTTTCTAGTATGTCTCTTTTGTCAGTAACAAGAGAAACATAGTGGAATCAATCCTGATTTTGAAAAGATAACAAAATATGTCTAGATACTCAACATAGCATTTTTGTAAAGAAGAATTGGATACATTTGGTTTATAAGATTGTATGAAGCATAAAAGTTTTTCTTAATTATTCAGCTGTTTCCTTGCAATAAGCCAAATATATATTGTTTTGCTGCATTATCAGGTTATGGTGTTGTTTTTGCTTTAGTGTATATGATGGAAATTAAATTCATTCTTGATATGAAATAATCACTTGTAAAAGTAGATAATAAATGTCATTGATTCTGTTACTTCGACTCAGTTATACTAGAAATGGAAAATGGGATTCCCATTTATGGTATAAGCTAGCTTTCTTATGAGCTAGGCTTTAGAAGCGAGTTATCCACATTCTGCGGTATTAGAGCTTGGTTTTTTCACTCCATTCTAGAGTGGATGAACCACTATTACAAGTTAAATTATCCTCTAATTAGTTTTTGAAAAAAGCCTTGGTTCTTTATGTCAAAAAAAGCCTTGTTTTCTAATTCAATTTTTTTACATAGAAGATATCATTTTTTTCGTTCTCTTTTGGACAGTTTTTTATTTATTTTAGTTCTGTGTAGTTTCCTTTCACAATTTTAAGTGAACATTTAAGTTTAAGTTTTTTTTACACTCTCCTGTTCGCATATGAATCAAAGTTCTTTTGATGACTTGATCTGTGCAATATTTAATGTAGACGTGCATCAAGTCTAGGACTGCACAAAAGCTTCGTCCTGCAAAAGATTTTGAGGGACGTTTAAGTTTTTCTGCAGAAAATGCATGCAGAGCTACGCCCAAGGTGCCAAAACAAAACAAACAAATTACTTTCAATTTGACAATTAACAATGGAGTTTAAATAATATGTACTTATAGTGTAATTTTTTTTACATGGTCATCCAATCGGATTTCAATAATGATGTCACTTTTTTATTAATTCATAAATCATCTCAACAAATATCTACGCGGCAAGAGCTTATTGGATGATTGTGTAAAAATGTTTTATACTTTAAGTGCTTAGTATTTAAACTCTTATTTGTATGGATTGCCACCTTCTAATTTGTGCTGCCTTTTCAGTTAGTTTTCAAATGTGGCTCTGGAAAGCAAAGTGCTCCTAGTATGAAAAGTTACGAAAAAAATGATTCTCAGAAGAAAATCAAAATGGGGGAAGACGATGGAGGTTCCATCCATAACTTAACAAGACCACCAACAAAAGTAAGCTGGGTTTTGTCTAGTCCTAGAGGCTTCTGGAACGCTTTCCTCGATGATTCTGTTGTACCGGCATCTGAAAAGAGGAAATGGTCCGAAGCATTTTCAATATCCATCAATGAAGGAGCTACTAGTGGAGTAAATAATTGAGGTAAGCTTGAACCTAGTTAAATATGTTTGAATGTAATTTGATGCCTTTAGAAGCACTGATATCACTTGTTATTTGATTTCATCCAACTTTGCAGGATTCAACATGGAGAAGACATGACATATTGGTGACTATGTCGTGTTACGATGTAGCTTATGTTGTAGCATATATGTAGAGATCGTTCTATTTCACTGGTTACAGTAGTGTGTATGTTGTGTCACACTGGTTCTAGGAACTATACTTTATTTTTGGGTTGCATGACCTTCAAAAAACTTATATAGGATAGACAAACTGGTGAAGGATTGAAGTTTCAACTCATTGTCGAATTTCAGTGTTAAGACTAGACTAGTGGTGATTTAGCTTTGTTGAAAAAACTTTTGTACAGAGATGAATGACCATCTTGTAGTGTCTTTTATTGTGTGGTTGGTGTTAATATGACTATGTTTCACGCTGTCATCAGTGTCATGCTTAATATCTAAAACTAGGACGGTTCATGTTTCATGGTTCGTTTCAGGCGGAAAATCAAATTGAACTGTTACAACAGTTTGATAAAACTGAACTGAACCGTCAATTGTTCGCTCTGAACCGAATTGATATTGAGGTTTGGTGTAGGTTATGTGGTTTCAAACTGAATAGGAACTATATTTTCAAAACCCAAATTGTACTTTTTCGATCTGAACTGATTCTCTGTGACCCTAACTATTTCAATTTGCTATTATTAACTAATAATTAGGACAGCTGAAAAAGAAAAAAACTAAAAATGGAACTAAATCGAATATTAGGACTGTTGAAAGAAAACAAATTTGAACCAAATCTAATATTAGGATTGTTTGAAAGAACCAAAAACAAAACTGAACTACATTGAAAAGAACTGATTGACAGATTGAGAGATTGAATTTTATGGTTGAGATGCAACAATTGAGAAAGAATAAGAGGATTTCAATTGAGAGAATCTATTTCGTATGTCAGGTGCATATGTCAAATCTATCCATACAAGCGCACAGTGTCAAATGTGCCCAGCTCAAACAAATTAATCTTTTTTTGTTTTTTTTTGTTTGATGGATCGAGTTATTCTTGTTGTGGTAGCTATAAAATTGGTAGTGATGGTTTGACTAGGATCTCATGTCAGAACATACTAAAATTTTGACTAATTAAAAATGGTTGATGCAAAATCATATCATTGGAGCAACTTTTTACGCAACAGCATGTTAGTAAGTTTTAAATTATGTAAGTATGAATGCAACATGGTAATCTAAGAGTAAAGTGTAATATAAATAGATAAATATTTTACATGAAAAACATATTATGTCTATGAAAATTTATTAATACTTAATTTAAGCTGAAAAAAGTATTATGAGACTGAATATTTAACATGAAAAGTATTATTATATAAATTATATGAAAAATCATGAGACAACTTTTTGTCCATAGTATTGACTATACAAAATACCAAAATACTCTTTATTTTTCAACATAAAAATACTATCTCTCTGTTACAATTCTTTCATGTCGTGTACCTTCTTTGATGTGTTATACTCTTATGCCCAAAACTTACTGTTGTGCCAATCAAACTCACCTTGAATTTATGAAAAAGTCAACAAAATTATAATTCAATTCAAAGCATAAAATTAATATATAAAGATTTGATTTTAGTTCCCTTAAATATATCAAGATTTGATTTTAGTCCTCTTAAAATATTCTTTAGGCATTTGATCCCTCCAAAATTTTCCATCCACGAAATTAGTCTTTACTTTATAGTTAACTCAGGTCCAACCTTCATTTTTTTTATGAATTTTCCATAAATTTATAGAATATTATGACAATCTCTCCTAAAAAAAAGATTTTTTAACAAAACATGAATTTTTATGTTTTTGGTACTAAAAAAATCATATTAAATTCTTGTTTTGTTAAGATCTATTTTTTTTGAAAAATATTGTCATAATTTTCTACCTATTTATGAAAAATTTCATTAAAGAATGTGAAGGTTAAAGATTAGGTCTAAAATTTGTTTATTTTTTGGTACAAAAAATGTTGTTTTCTTTATGGTTTGACATTTTGATCTAGCCTAAACCTGATGTAAACTAGACGGTGTACCCTGCCGGTCTGTGTAACCTATTTTCAGCTTGGTGTGCGACTGTGAGTGTGACTCTTAGAGTGAGTGGCTCCCAAGCAACAGCATGTCGCCCATGAATATTGAAAAGGAGCATCTCAATCACAATCCGACGAATTCAAGGGAAAAAGAATTGCAGATTGTTATCCGGTCACCGTTGAAGGTTCCTGATGGTTGGTTGGTTGAACAACGAAGCCGCCCTAACCGTAATCCTAATCACGCTGACATTGTTGACAAGGTAACCTTCTGTTCTCTTTCTTCTTTTCAATGCTTATAGTAATGTATCATACGATCATATCATGCATGCACCCTATGTACGTACTTTTGAGACCCTTTCTGTTAATTAATTTTGAATTCTACCCTTCAGCTTTGTAAATATACAAATTAATAGAGAAAATGTTATATGAACTGTTGGTGTAACATAGAAGATGCATTGTTGTTGTAAAGTAGTTTTACACCGACATTCAATGACCATCTTGTATTCCGTCGAATCACAAATATTTTGAAATTAGTTGTATGGCATGGTAGATTGATGGTTTCTTATTCACACTGTCAAGTGTATGCCCATTAAACTCATTTTTAAAATGCTGTTTTAAAATTGACTATGATCAATTGTCATTGGATGTCGGTGTAAAATTGTTTTACACCAGTAATGCACCTCCATTAAACTGAAATTATTATACATAAATACATAAGAGTTTAATGGTTGTACAATGTCAATGAGAGGCCACGATTTTTCCAAGTCACACAATTTGTTTCAAAATAACGATACAAAAGGGGGGTGATGCAATGCAACAAAGTATTGGATTCTCATTGGATTCATTAGATGTCAGTGTAAGACTGTTTTACACTGAAAGTGCATACCTTTTAGTTCCATTACATAAATGTTTGAAAATATGAACACATATGTGAGAGTATGAAAATATCAATAAGAAAATCAAAGTTTGGATGACATATTTCTGATATGCATTTGAAATGACATTCTGTAAGTGTTTGTTTTCATCCTCAAAAATAGTAATGTTGTTGTTTTGACACATGATGAATACAGGCATTTCTATTCAAGGGTTAGTGCTTCATTTGAAAAATTGACAAAACAACATAAATTATAAGATAATTCAGTATGAACTAGTAGAAGTTACACTTGATTCAACCATGTAATAATTAACACACAAAAGCTAGGAAAGCAAGTTTTAATCCCTTGATATGCTTCATTTCTACATTTAGCACATTATTTAGGCTTGAATTCTCTGTTATTGATTTGGGGTTCATCATCGTATTACTTTCATCTCGTTTGTTGAAACTCCACTAGTCATTTCTATAACCATTTGGATATTCTTCCCCTCCCCCTTGCATTTGATTGTTTATGAATTTGTTTTTTCTTCTTTCAGTGTTACATAGAGCCACACACTGGACAGAAATTCCGTTCTTTGGTATCGGTTCATCGATATCTAAATGGAGGAGAAACAAGAGACCATCTTCCTACTGAGAGAATGATATCAGAAAACAAGAACACTGTGAGTTCAATTTCATGTTTACGTCAGTTTCTAGCATGTCTCTTTAGTCAGTAGCAGGAGGAACATAGTGGTATATTAAAAAAAGGATAAATTTGGTTTATGAGATTCCAGGATGCTAATAGTTTTTCTTAATTATTCAGCTGTTTCTTGACAATAAGCCAAATATAAATTGTTTTTCTGCTTGATCATGTTATGGTGCAGTGTTTTCTTTAGTGTATATGATGAAAATTACATTCATTCTTGATATGAAATAATGAAATAGTCACTGCAAAAGTAAATACGAAAAGTCAATAAGAAACTACCGTCTGTGATTCTGTTACTTCGACTCATAGTTATACTACTTACTGCAAATGAAAAATAGGACTCCCATTTATGCTATAATTAAGCTAGCTTATTAATGGCTAGGCTTTAGAAGTTCTCTACTTTCTCTGGATGAACCACTCTTTCCTCTCTTTAATACTGGTGGCTCTCACATCTTAATATCTGAATTTTAAGGTCTCTGCATTTTTTCGATTTGGGTTTGGGATATGGGTGAAATATAGAGCATTTGCTATATATCTAGACAGATATCATCCCGAGCTGATTACGAACAGTTTTTAGCCAATTAAATTTGTTTACTTTTGCTGGAAATCAAGGGAGGACAGGTGTATATATTAGGAAAGGTATCTAGGAAATACAGTCGTGAAATCCTCGCAAAGATATGCTTCGCTATAACTATCAATTCCCTGAAATATAAGCTCTTTATAAGACTGGCAGACAAATGGGCAAGCTTTTAATTAAAAAAATTATATTGTATTTTTAATTTATTTGTCTTTGATTTAATTAGCTAAAATTTACACCTGCAATAGTAGCTAAACTATCCTCTGACCAGTTTTTGAAAAATGCCTTAGTTTTTTTTGGCAATAAAAATGCCTTGGTTTCTAATTTACTAGTCTTTCAATGACATGATCTGTGCTATATTTTCTGCAGACTTTCATCAAGTCTAGAAAAAGGCAAAAATTTCGTTGTCCTGCAAGCGATTTTGAGGGACGAGGTTTAACCGGAAAAAATGCATGTAGAGCTACACCCAAGGTGCCTAAACCAAGCAATGGAGAAAATACATGTCGAGCTACACCCAAGGTGCCTAAACCAACCAAACAAATTACTTTCAATTTGACAATTAATGGAGTTAAGACTATGTAATTGACAGTGTAAATTTAGTTTACTCGGTCATCCAATCAGATTTCACAATAATGTCACTATTATGCTAATTCGTAAAATATCTCAACAAATATCTATGCGGATAGGTCTGATTGGACGAATGTGTAAAAATGATTTACACCTTAAGTGCATTGTCTTTAAACTTTTATTTGCATGGATTGCCACTATCTAACTTGCGCTTCCATTTCAGTTAGTTTTCAAACGTGGCTCTGGAAAGCGAAGTGCTCCTAGTATGAAAAGTTATGAAAACCCTGTCGAAAAAAGCTTTTCAGGTACCGAGGATCAAACAACTCCAGAACCTTCTATTCAATCTACGGTGAGTTTCAAAACTGTAATAGATGTTACAATAACTAACCTTACATTAAGTATAACTAATTGACTTTCTTTTGAAGCATTCCGAAATAACCGATTCTCAGAAGAAACTCAAAACGGGGGAAGACGATAGAGGTTCCATCCATAACTTAACAAAACCACCAACAAAAGTAAGCTGGGTTTTGTCTGGTCCCGGTGGCTTCTGGAGCCCTTTCCTAGATGATTCTATTGTATCAACATCTGAAAAGACGAAATGGAATGAAACATTTTTCGATATCCTTCAATGAATGAGTTATTAATGGACACTAGACTTGCTAGTTGAGGTAACCTTCAACCAAGTTAGATATATCTGTTTTCATGTAATTTGGTGCTGTTAGAAGCACTGATATCAATTGTTACCTGATTTCACCCAACCTTGCAGGATTCACAATGGAGAAGACATGACATATTGGTGACCAAGTGATGTTACCATGTAGCTTAGATTGTAGCATACATGCGAGATCATTCTATTTCAATGGTTACAATCATATATTGTGTCACACTGGTTCTAGGAATAATATTTTATTTTTGGGTTGCACCTTCAAGAAACTTGTAAGAGGGGCAAACTGGTGAAGGTTTGAAATTTCAACATTATCGTTGAATTTCAGTTCTAAGACTGGGACCAGTGCTTATTTAGCTTGGTTGAAAAAACTTTTGTACAGAGAGATGAATAATTTATCCAGGGTCTTATATTTTGGATTTGTCCCTCATGCTGTCACGTTTAACATAAAAAAACACAGTATGTGCAATAAAACAGTGTTTGGGAAAGATATTACTTATATAATAAATAATTAAAGAAAAATGTAGTTAAATTATTTTTATATAAGTTGATTTTATAAACTATTTTAGAGAGCTTATTGAAATAAATGAAATAAAATTTATTTTCACTTATATGCTAGTATTTGGAAGATTTGAGAAGCGTTAAATGAGATTATTTTTTCTTCTAAGAATCCGGAGGTAGAGGGCTTGGTGGATGAGATTAAAACAATCTCTTGGAGATGATTTTTTGCTAAGAAAAAAGTGGGGTGCTTGTTTGTATTATGAATAATGTTCAAATCGTTGTTTTGTCTCGACAGTTAGTGTAGAGTGATTGTTTTTTTTGGTTTAAATACCCCTTGTACTTAAAACCCGACGCGTGGATAGAGTATCTATTGCACTTTTCTAGCTTTCTTCTAATAAAATAATCTTGTTAAAAAAAATGCAAGTGTTTTTTTTAAGCAAAACATGTAAGTGTTAACTCAATAGATAAGTCTAAAGTTGATTATAAACCATTTGTGTTTGTCGTGACATGTTAGGAGCACAATGTATCCTAATAAGCACCAAGCGTCAAATGCCTAGAATAGAAAAACTGGTAAGGAGTTCCTTCCAAGAACGTATTCGGGGAATACCGGGTTCGATTCCTAGAGGGAACAACGCTTGGTCTGTGCGCATGCCTCTACGCATAAGCCGGATTAGTCGTCCATCTTTAGTGGGTCGGAAACCGGTGCGAAAGCAAAAAAAAAAAAACTGGTAATTCTTTCTTGGTCATCATAAAGACAAATAAAAAACATTTGGACATGCATATATGGATAAGAAATAATGAAAAATGATGGAATCAATTTAATTCTCTTTTAGTTTTTTCCATTTATGAATATGTGTCCAAATATTTTTAATTTGTGTTTGTGACTAAATAAGGCTCCCTACCATACCAAATGTACGCGAAGCTGAAATGATGTCCTTTATTGATTGGTATAAAATTGGTCATCAAATTTACTGGTCATAGCAATTGATTTGCTCCATTTTGATGTGTGGTAGAAGTGGAACTGATGGTTTGAGTAGGATTTATGCAGATTTTGACTAAATTCTTATATTTTTGTGTCAAAATTCGGTGTTGATTTTTTCTTTCTTTTCATTGGAGTATACTTACATTTTTTTTAATAACTTGGAGTATACTTACATGAAAACGTATTATGTCTATGCAATTTTATTAATACTTAGAAAAAAGTTATACATAAGGCTGAATATTCCACAAGAAGGAAAACAAATTATTATATAGATTACTACATATTACTATTCTTTGCATTTGTTTTATATTTTTTTTAGTTTTATGTACTTTACGTAGCAAGGATCATATTACTATGTATATAGTTTTTTTTTTTTTTAAAGATATATACTGTTGTTGTTGACTTTAAGATAAGGTTTAATTGGCTTCTAGCCCTTTTTCTCACCGAAAAAATATAAGGTTTAGTTAAAAAATAATATATACAGTACTTTAGAAGATGTTTAAGAAATAAATAAAAAAATATGACTCAATGATTGAATATGATAGGATACTTATACACAAACAAACTAAATCTTTTGGATATTGGTAATCAGTACAATGATTGTTGGTCACTTTTGACAGTTCCTATGTTGGTTGATAAGGAGGGTTTATGGTATCGAGTCTTGAAGGCTAGGTACGGGGAGGAAGGGGGGCGGCTGAAGGAGGGTGGGAGAGGTAGCTCTTTGTGGTGGCGGATGATTTCTAGCATTCGCTGCGGTGTGGGGGTGTGGGAGGGGAGCTGGTTCGAAGATAATTTGCGTAGGGTAGTAGGTGGCGGAGGTAGCACATACTTTTGGTCAGATAATTGGGTGGGGGAGGTGCCTCTGCGGGTGCAATTTCCTCGCCTTTTTGATTTAGCGGTGGATAAATGGGTGACAGTGCGTCAGATGGAGAGGAGGGGGTGGGTCGACGGTGGTGGTGCCTGGGAGTGGAGGAGGCGCCTTTTGGCGTGGGAGGAGGAGTCAGTGTCCCAGTGTGCATCTCTGTTGCATGATGTTGTTTTGCAGGACCATATTATTGACAGGTGGCGGTGGCTTCTAGACCCTATTCATGGCTACTCCGTTAAGGGTACTTACTCTTATCTCACGGCGCCGAGTTTCACTCCAGAGCGTGGGTTGTCTGTCGATTTGTGGAAGAAGCAAGTTCCGCTTAAGGTATCTGTTTTTGCTTGGCGTCTTCTCCGCAACCGAATCCCAACTAAAGACAACCTTTTCCGTAGGCGCGTCATTCCTCTTGATGACACTTCTTGTATTGGTGGGTGCGGTTCTTCTGAGACCACGGATCATTTACTTATTCATTGTGATTATTTCGGTATGGTGTGGCATCGTATCTATCAGTGGCTAGGCATCTCATTTACTGCTCCAGCGTCCGCTAGTGATCACCTTTATCATTTTGGTCACTTGGCGGGGTTACCGCGATTGTCTCACTCTTTTATGACGGTAATTTGGATGGCTACTGTCTGGGTTATTTGGAAGGAAAGAAACAACAGGATTTTTAACCAGAAGATTGACACTTTGGATCATTCAGTAGACAAAGTTAAAGTTATGTCTTTTTCTTGGCTACAGGCGAATATGCCTACTTTCGCCTACAGTTACAATGACTGGTGGCGTCACCCTTTACCTTGTATGGGTGTTGTTTTGTAGCTTGTTTTGATTTATTTCTCCTCAGAAGTGATTTTTTTGGCACTAGACTTGTATCTGTGACTTTTGGGGGTAGTTCTCTTTTGCACACCTTGTGCGAGATGAATCACCTTTTGTGTTATAATATATTCCATTTTAGCTTGTTCAAAAAAAAAAATTCATGGGTCACAAAATTTATTAGTACTAAAAATGTACTAATTAATTAATTAATTTTTTAAGGAACCAATAAATTAATTAATATTTCAAACAAAATATAAACAACACTTAACACGATTTATTTATTTATTTCAGTTAAAGAATATTAATAAAGTTTAGACCTCTCGGATCAGTCGGTTTTTAGGTCATATGTCGAGTTTTAAAATAAATATAGAAATAGAGAGATTACTTGTTTATTAAAATGTTTTGCATGATTAAAAGAGTACTTAAATGAGATGGTTCATGAATGTCACTTCATGGGTTCAAATCTAACTCTGAAATGCATTCACGTTAAAACTTTTCAGAGAGAAATTTACCACCCATTATTATCCTATTCGACTTTTGAAACTAGTCTTGCACGGAAAAGGACGCCTATTGAAAAAAAAGGTTTTACACAGAAATATTCATAACAATTTGCAATTAACATAGGATTAATGTCTTTACCCCCTGTAATTTGGGCGAGTTCCAGTTTATCCCCTGTAAAAAAAAGTTTAGACTCCAACCCTATGATATGAAGATTCTCCACAAAACACTCCTATAATATGAATATTCTCCACAAAACACCTCTGACTCCATCCAGACGCTGACGTGGCACGCCACTATGTAATTATTTTAATTTTTTAAAAACCTGACATGTGTGTAATGGTTTAAAAAATTAATTTAAAAAAGATAAAAAAAAAACTGAAAATTAATTTTCAAAAATTTAAAAATAAGAAAAAAAACGAAAAAAATTGGATTATTTTCAAAAAATAAAAAAAATCAGAAAAAATTAATATTTTTTTACCAAAACATTCAAAAATGAGCTCATATTATTTTTTTCTAATATTTTTAAAATTTTAATTTAATTTGGGTTTTTTTTAAATATTTTCAAAATAGTTAGTTTAGGAATAAATATTTGAATGTTTCCAAATTTAGGAATAAATTTTCAAAAAATAAATATTTCCAAATTTTCGAAATAAAAATTTTGAAATATATATTTTTCAAAAAATATATATTTCAAAATTTTGGAAAATATTTTTCGTAATAAAAAAAATCCTGAATTTTTACAAATTTTTTATTTTTTTAAAAATAAAAAATAGGCACAAATGCCATGTGTACCTTTAAAAAAATGAAAAACAAAATTAATTATACAGTCAACACGCCACATAATCAGATATGCACAGTCAGCATACCACGTCAGCAATTCTGCACAGTCACATGGGTCAGGGGCTAAAATCGAAGAATCTTATTTTACAGGGTTGGAATCTATAACTTTTTTTTTTACAGGAGGTAAACCGAAACTCGCCCAAATTACAGAGGGTAAAGACATATTAACCCATTAACATATTAAGCAGTAATGATGGACAACCTTTACTCCAGCAAGAAATCCCTCAAAATTATAATTTGGTAAAATGTAGACATGCATCATCCAAATTATTTACAGTCTAGAAATCAAAGAGGAGCAACTATATCATACTATACTATGTTTTCTTATAATCTTTCATGATTCAATTCCACTTAAATTTTTTTAAGCTATTCCAAATGCTAGCAATGATGGACAAAAAAATCATGGATGCAACCTTCCATTCAAGTAGTGAGACAAACTTTCTCTTAGTGCCACTCCCTTCTCATCAACACCTTCACAAACAAGTTGATGGTAACCTGAGTCATGATTATTACGATAGAAACATAGCAACTCATCCTTCTCTTCATCTTGCATGTCAATAACAATGTTGTGAAGTATGCAACAAACAAGAATAATCCTCGGCAGCCGATGTTTGTCTGGCCGCCACATTTTTCCACGAATGATTCTCCACATCTCCTTAAGCCTTGTCAATGCTCTTTGTGCCACCATCCTAGTTTCTAAATGCAGCTTATTAAACTTAGCGTTTGGTTCTGATTCTAAGATTTCCTTCTCTTCATAAGGGACAACAAGGTAAGGTAATAGAGGATAACCTGAATCACCAATTATATACTCCCTTATTTCTGATCCTTCAGATAATTTTAATTTCTTTCCATTTAGTCTTTCTCCTTTATCACAAAGTTTATTGAAATTTGAGCTCTCGAATATCGACCAATCCTCCATTTTACCTGGCCAACCAGTTACTATGTCGCGGAACTTCATGTCAGGATCAACTATTGCTTGCAAAACCATGCTGTGATTGTTTTTATGATCAAGCCACACATCACTCGATTGTTCGGTTGCAGGTAACAACATTGTGATGTGAGTAACATCAACAGCGCCACAGCAATTCGGGAAGCCTTGTATTTTCTCAAATTTTGACTTGATTGAATTCATTTCCTCTTGTGTTGAAGGCCATTGCAGGTGATGAAGCCCTCTCTCTTCCATGGATTCAACGAATCGCCATGTTACTTGCGAAACGGTTGAGTGGCTTAGACCAAATGAATCACCAATTGCGACAAACGAGTCTCCGGATCCTAATCTTCTCAGTGCCACCGCCACTTGATCAACTAAAGACATTGGCTTTCCATTTGAAAACGAGAAATGAGAGGATTTTTTTGCGATATCATCCTTGACAAGTGAACATATGTACTCAAACGTCTTTCGGGAGATCTTTTGTGGTGCTTTCTGAAGACCTGCAAATCAACACAAGTTCTTAATGTTATTAATACAAACTTAAGAACTAAATAGTTTAAGACAGTAACATGCCTGAGTTGCAGCAATGCATTACATACAATGATATTGTAATCATTTAGACTTTATGATTAGAGTGGCTGTGAGAAAAAATTGTCTGATCCTAGACTTTTATAACTGTGTTATATCCAAGTCATGTTCCTAGAAGTAACATGATCCTAGACTTTTAAGAATGTGTTATATCCAATTCTCCTAATATGATCTTTAACTTAAAACAAAAACAAGACAAACTGACATCAGTAAATGATCAGGCAACTGAAAATCACCAAAGTTTGCGAGATATGTGAGTTTGATTTAAACAATAGCATAAAAGGCATCAGCTTGTATTTTTGTTTTTTATCCCAAAAAATTTCAAAAAAAGTGAATGGCTAGTCCTAAAAGGTTATTTAACAAGTTCTATATTCTCTATTTTGAAATGTAAGTTGTTAAACCTCTTGGCACGTTCAGTTCAAAAAGAAAAACAAATTACTTGTAAAACTGGCAAGCTTTGAAAATTGAATATTGTTTTTGACTAACTCAAGCAGCAGAAATTGAACTATATATCAAGTAATTCTACTAAAAAAAGTTTCTAGTAAACATGATCAATGATCTATATCACAAGGAAAAACCATTTTAAAACTATTCAGATAATGAATAGATGTAGTTTATCTAAGAGCAGCAACGAAAAGCACATAAATATAGCCCTGTATCAAGCTGGTATAGATAAACAGAAGTATGAACGCACTGAGAAGAAAAAAATCACTGGTAGAAGCATACAAAATGAGACAAGAATTGAAAGCCCCGGTTCATTGTCATTAACTTAAATATAATGCATTTAGGACTAATGCACTATGCAAACTAGTCAATAACAACTATATACCAAGTCCTACATCTTGAAACAAGCCAATCAAATCATGAACAACAAAGTAGTAAAAATGATGATTCTTTATCAAACTCAGTTTTGAACAATCTATTGAGGGCAGGTAAAATAAAAAAGAACTTTGCCTCTCCACTAAAAATATTCTGTGTATAAACATTAGGATCATATACTATGTCGAGTTTATTTTAATCTTATCTATAACTTTTAATTGGTTGTGTCTATAAAAACTGTGCTCATGCAAGAATTGTTCAAGGAGCATATTTCATGAGTTGCTTGTTGACTGCATATTTTTCCTTCTTGGACTTAATAACAGAAATTTTTTAGAATCATATATTTTCAAGAAGTCCAATGAATATAAATTCTCATGATCCTCAAACAAAGGCAAGAACCAACTAAATTTCGTAAAGATAAAACAAATGCAAATAATATAACAAGTAATACAATAAAGCTAAAATATGTTCTGTTGTGCTTCCTGCTATATGCCTATATGCATACTAATTGCAATCATCTAACTGTTATACTTGAACGGAACATAAGGTGTAGGCTAAAATGCTCTGAGCCAAAATATTGAAGGGTATTATATCAATTCAATTAATCTAGATTAACTAGCTCATAAAATATGTAAAAAAAAAAAATGCTATCAGATAACAAAATTTAGTTTCCTTCTCTATAAGTTAGAACTCTAATGATTGGAAAGCAGAAGTGCAATAAAGTAATGCTACTAAACATCAACAGAAATATAAAATCGAAATTATACTCTAGAAATATAAAATCGATACTAGACCTCATATATAGTACAAAACAGACAGATCACAATAAAGAACAAAACATTGATCTCCATTGAAATTGAAGGTACACTATCAACAATGTACTATGTGGTCCCCAATGTATAACTCAAGTGGTTTATTCAGGACACCCGAAGGAGTTTGAGAATGAGGTTCTGAGTTCAAACCCCGACTACAAACCACTAAATTTTGGCTATAAAAAAATGTACTATGTGATACAGAAACTTGTTCAAGATTAATAATAATGCAATTATATATTTGATTAAATATTCCATGATTGGTAAGATAACAGGACCAGAATGACAATCAAATTGAAAGTCAAATAAATTAGGGGTCCTTATCTTATATATAAAAATACATTTGTGTGATACAGTGTATATAGAATTTCAATCACAAAAGGAACAAAACCAAGAATTTGTAAAATAGAGATGAAATTGAAAACCAACACATTCATCATAGCAAACAATGATACATGAACAAAACCAAGAAATATACCGTTCATCTTCTTTGACAATTCATCCCACCAATCTACAAGACCCTCTTTCTCAGATGACCCAGAAGCAGAACCAGAACCGTTATTATTGTCATGTGTCTTCTCTGTCTTTCTTCTCTTCTTGGTTCCTCTCACAGGACCCATCACAACAAGTTAATTGAACCAACAATTTTGAAGGGGGGAGAAAATCTGCAAGAAAGAATTCAAAGGGTCAATGACAAAAGAAAATCAAAACAAGATTCATCACTATCATAAATTCATAATATATACACATATACATATATAGAGAGAGTAATAACACAACAGTTATAAGTCAACAACACAAACCTTAGAGAATGATGGACCGTTATATATATGTTTGATGTTATAACAATAAGAACAATGGTAGCATGCAAATAATGAGACAGCTATAGTGAAAAAAAGGAAGAAAGAACAAGGTTAAGGTTATAAGGTAAGTGATGAAAAATTCAAGAAACAAGAACAATAACAACAATAAGACATGTTAGGTTGGTTAAAGACAATGTGTTAACAAGTGAAGTGGTGATGGACATAAATATCATACGGGTGAGAAGAGAAAGAGTATCAAACCATGTCAATAGAGAGAGATGCGTACCTTAGAGACTTCTCTTGTGCTTCATTCACTTCGAGCTTTCCCACAGAATTTTATTGATGAGTAGAATAGTGGTTTGGTTATCATAAGTAAATACTTTTAGATACATATATCGACCTCATTCAATTTAATTATGTACTCATATAACAATAACAATATATGTATGTGTACAAGGTGTAAAAATATCGAAATTGTTAGGTCAGATGTCGTGATTCGTGAACGAGTGTTCGGACCCGTCGTCTTTGTTAGTTTTAATGGTTATTTGTCATTGTGTCTATCTAAAAAAAGATGTTTGTAAATTTATATAAATACATATATTGACCTTATATAAATACTATATTAATTGTAATCCTTTTTTCTTTTTAATTTGGAGGCCTAAACACGTTTATTTAAAGTATTATATTTTTTACGTTTAAAGTGGGGGTTTGGACCACCTTACCCTTGGAACGGCCCTGGTCCGAGGCAGCGTCGGGATTAACAATGAACCAATGGTCCAAGACCACCAAGAGATCAAACACTAGATTTACATCCCAAATTTTAAAACATGAGATAAATGATCTACTTCTTCTTTTTTCTTTTGAAAGGAATGAGTTACTTCTATTGTATATCCAACATTGATACAATTCATATTCGATGTAAGACTAATCACTTAAGCTCAAACTCAAACTCAATTGAGGCCAACGCCAGATTTTTTACAAAAGATAAAACAAAGTGATATATTCAATTTTTCTTTTCACAAAAAAAAAAAGGATGATTTTTTTATGAGAGGGGGAATATGTAAATTTAGTCTAGGATGAATGGGATGTTATTGATGAAGATCAAACATATATATTTCAACTATGACTCTTTTTTTTTTTAAAGAACTATGACTTATATTTTTTTTAGTCAGGTAGAATAATGGTAAGAAATTCACACTTTAAAATAAACAAGTGAAGAATTTGGAGATCGAACATCAACTTTTACATATATAATAAGATGTTCCTACTAAATAAGGTATACTCAGATAAACATCTGAAACTTATGTTCTAACAATAACAAGAACTTGAAATGTGGGTCATATGATCATTATTCAACAATGTATGTTGATTGAAGACATCAAATATTCTCCTATACTCTTCTCCACATCTCTCTCCTTATTATATTTGTCTTAATCTTCTCTTAATTATGTATTTATTTTTTTTAACAAAAGGAGAGGGTAAAGTATGGATAAAAATCATATCATTTTACATCAATCAGGAGGGATCCAATTACACCAATGTAATGTTACATCGTTTAATATCATTTACTTGATTTATATGTTTTAAATTTGATCGTTGGATTGTAAGTTTATATTATATAGATCATCCATGCAAATCTTTACACAAATCTAAAATCATTTGAAGTGTTATTGAGATCCATCAAGATTAAGAGTTTATGTGTTTTTATTGAACATCGTTAATCTTGTTGGATCTCAAAATCATATCAAATGATGTTAGATTTGTGTAAAAAAAATTACATGGATGATCTATACAATATACACTTACAATCCAACAGTCAAATTTAAAAAATTTAAGTTGAATAAAATGATATTGAGCATTGTAACGTTAATTTAATATTACATCGGTGCAATTTAATCTGTATAAATATATGTTTTTAAGTATTTTTCTCATAAAAAAATGTTAGAGGGCGTATTTTTCTTTTAAATATTTTATATAATTTTATGAAAGTAAGTATTAGAGGGAGTGTTGAAATAAGAGTGTTGTTAGCACCACTCTTTAAATACGTGAGATTGTCTACATACGATTATGATCTGGCCAAATATGGATTTTGAATTTGGCTATTACTTTTTCCACCATATTACCTTCCCACACGCCCTATTTTTTTATTTTTTTTTACAAAAATGTCCATGTGGTTTGTGTTCGGATCATATAATCATAAATATGCTTATATATAAGCAACAATCAAAATCTCTCTCATTTCAACAGTTGCAAATTTCACTTTTAAAAACAACAAAAAAATAAAGTAAAAAAAATGATAAAACATGTCAAATAAAAATAAATATTTATAAAAGTACCACAAAAAAAATTCTAAAAATCAAATAAAACTAGTGCAATTTTTTCGGGTTTTTATGACAATATGATAAATGAAAAAAAATGAAATATGGGTCTAAACGATGAAATTTTGGATTTTGACGGGCGGAATCCACGAGAAGTCTTTTCTTTGGTAATCTTGATCCTTGATTTTTTTTTCTTCTGATTTTTTGAGAAAGTTTCGGAGCAATCTGATCAAGTAACCCGAAAACCAAATTTCCTACTGAAAACAATTAACAATTACTTAAAACATAACGATGTGAGTTAAGAAGATTAATATAACCCTTAAAATGGTTATTCATGTTAAAAACATGTTCATAATATAAAATCCAAATTGGTGAAAAACTCATTTTCCCACCCCAAAATAAAAGGAAAACTCAATTCAGATTATACAATTAGAAAATATCAAAGACATTTTTGTAAACAAAAAATAGAACGCGCGAAAAATGAGTAGGCTAAAAAAAGTAATAACCTTTGAATTCTCTCTACCGTTCAAAATTGAGGTGCACATTAGTTTAGTTAAAATAGACAAATATTTTGAAGAGGTAAACTAAAGCCTAAAATGCATTGGTTAAGGAATTCATTAATAGAAAACTTTGTTTTGAAAATATAAATTTTTATTTTTGTCTCATCAATAATTTTACACTATTTTTTATACAAATTTACTTATTATAGTATTTTTAACCAATAACACTCATTAACATCTTTTATGTAAATTTGTACAAGTGTTTTTGAGTCTAAAAGTTGTCTCTTCTTTTGGACTAAGGCACCACTTCCTTATTCTAATTTTTCTTTAATAAAAATGAAACAAGTGTCTCTTTTACTCTTAATAGTCCGCATCGTGTTGTTATGCATGACAATAAGCAAATTTCTCATATTAATTAAGTATTATTAATAAATTATAATCGTTGAATCAATAAGAATATTTAAATGTTATTATAATTTATTTTTATTTTTTTTGCAAATGTACTTTGAATATATATATATAGTTGCAAAAGTTATTATAAGTGTTTAACCATGGATACCAATATAGTTGAAATGTTGGTAAGTCGGTGTCTTTGAACTTTCAAATTTTTGCACAAAAAATGTGTTTATTTCAATGTCAACAAATTTTCATTAGTTTTTTTTATTCATAGCCTTTCATTAAATAAAAAAAAAATTTGATACAACAATTTTTTGCCAATTACTTAAAGTTTTTTACATCCTTTTTTATAAGGCAAGAGTAAACTGATATAAAAAATAATAGTGTTCAACTAAATTGATATCCTACTCTAATACATTGTCTATTACTTAAAAGTTTTTAACATTCGGTTTGTCATATTCCAACTTAATATGCTACAAGATATGTTTTAAAAAGTTAAATGAATATCAAATTGGAGAGACATTTGAGTCATGTTTCAACTAAATCAATCGAACTAAAATGAAATCATGGTCAATATTCGAACACAGTTGCAAAATTATATTGTGTCACATTAGTTATAATCATTTCCCATTCCCATTTTTTTAAAAGCTATATAAAACAGTAACAAAAAAACTTTTTGTACCGAAACACTAATTAATATTTCCCTATTAATCCGTAAGTTTGAACATATTTTCTTTAAGTTGAAAATTCCAAATATTAATGAAAATATCATATTTTCTTTAAGTTGAACATATTTTTTTGTACCCAAACAACTTCATCTCTCAAAAAAAAATAATATAACAACTTCATTTTTAGTCTTGACAAAAGTTTGCTACAAACTTTCGTCCTTGGAATTTTATTTACTAAATTTAGTCATCACTATTAAATATTATGAGGTTATGACATATGTCTAACAAGAGTTCCATGATAGGCTCCACATAGCTTTTTTTTTACTAATGTGACTGTTGTTTATACCTTAAAATATCATTAACTTGATAAATTAACTAAATAATTCTTAATTTGGAACTAAGGATAAATTGTTAAAGATGTAATTGTTAAATTAAATGATATTAAATTAATAATATTTAAAGTCTCAACAATGTTACGTCACCAAAAAAAAAAAAAAAGAAAAAAA
>Ga0228711_1001411_pt1 | contig 35220 bp, 20 predicted proteins | sample MedpolnodulmetaG_2_FD_177996 | JGI IMG/M metagenome (GOLD analysis project Ga0228711, IMG submission 177996) | Root nodule microbial communities from Medicago polymorpha collected in Santa Monica, California, United States - brown nodules | ecosystem: Host-associated > Plants > Roots > Nodule... | reverse complement strand
ACTATTTATAGAGAAAGAAAGAAATTAACTTCTAAGATACATGGATGTCAAGTGTTTATAACAACAAAAAAAAGAAAAGGATGTCAAGTGTAGAAAGAGAGACTCCAAAAGTAAGTGTGATGAGTTACTTCAAATCATGACCCTTCATTTTAATAGTGATTAATGGATGTGATTAAATGATAATAATTGCTATGGTGAAGGTTTTGTACTCTTGCTCTCTCTCTCCCTCTCTTTCAATTTTCAATTTTAATATTTCATTTTTATTTTTTTAAAGATGGAGCATCGTTTCACAATTCTCAATTCACAAGATAATCATCCTCTTGTTGCTTTCAAGTAATTGGAAACAATATGTGGGTTTCCTCGTTTTTCATTTCAGTTTTCATATTCTTTTTATTATCTTACCTTTATTTTCAATTGATTAATGCAACCAACCTTGTTAATGGCAGACAACACCATATACGAGTATGAAAACAAATTTGCGTGTATTGCTATTGATAAAATATGTAGCCTCCTTAAAGAAAAAAAGGCTTAATAGCAGTTTTCGCCCCTAATTTTCACGAAATTGCGATTTTAGTCCTCTAAAAAAAAACTACAAAACCGCCTCTTAAGTTTTGCAACTGTAGCAGTTTTGGCTTCCCAAGGCCAATTTTTGGTAAAATAAAAAATAAAAAATAACACGTTGCACCACGCTTCGTGTGCCACGTCAGCCTAGACCGAGTCAAAATTGGCCTTGGGGGCCAAAACTCTCACATATGCAAAACTTAGGGGGCGGTTTTGTAGTTTTTTTCTTAAGAGGACAAAATCGCAACTTTGAGAAAGTTAGAGGACTAAAACTGCTATTAGGCCAAAAAAAATGATGGAGCGACATTTGTGTATTGCAGTGGAACATGAAAAAGGCACAAATTAAACCTCACTGTAACAATTAATATCATTTAATCACAACGATTAATTAATATTAAAATAAAGAGCCAGGATTTGAAGTAACTCTTTACCCTTACTCTTGGAGTCAATGAATCTCTTCTCATCTATATATATATTTAAGGGATTATATATAAACCAAAAAACTCTCAGTTCAATAATAATTGTCACACTTGTAGAGATTATATATCACAAAATAATTAGAATTTTTAAAGCAACATTAGATATATATTATTTATTTTCAACTATGAACTCTATAATATAATAATTTATTTGTGAATGCCAAATATTAGTAGTTAAATATTAGATGTTTTTAACTTTTTTTTTGTTGGTGGTCGGGGTTTGAAGTTTGAACCCTAGACCTTATGTATATTGTGCATTGTCCCTATCAACTGAGCTAATCTCAAGGACTATATCTTTAACTTCTTATTTCTTAACTCAAATCAATTGAGCTACTGAACCTTATGTGTATCACCCTCTAGATGTTGTTTTTAGTGGTAATTGTTTCATTAATCCATCATCCCTCCAATCAATCCATTAATTCATCCAATTCATCCACTCAATACAAATTAACTCATGAATTGGATCGAATCTATGAAGCCCGGATACGAGATACAATACTGCACCGATACGTTGATACAGAAAAATTTCAAAAATCAAGATACGATATGGCTGAGATACGTTAATAAAAAAAATTATATAATTAAATGTACAATATAATTATAACCATTTTTTTAATATGCAAATAAATTAACAAACAAAAGAAACCAGTCATAGGCTTGTAGCACATCAACATAAATATAAACAATATTGACGATTAAGAGAGTGATGTTTAGTCAATTACATACACAATATATCCCAAAAAGAGCACCATCGGTGCTATACTATATCTGTTAGTGATATACTTTATCGATCCAAAAAAGAAGCATTGTATCAACAAAAAAAAGAACACATCAGTACTCAAGAGTTAAGTTATTTTAGTTAACATTAATTGAGAAATATTGGGGCAGGTATCAGTGCATGATAATTATCGGATACTCTCCTGATACGTATCGGGAAATATCAGATAATTATTTTTTTAAAAATAAAATTTAATCTTCGGATACTCTCCTGATACGTATCGGAAAGTATCAGGTAGGTATCGGTGTAGGATACGCAAGGGATACGATACATCATCCATTTTAAAGTCACAAGGCTTCACAGGATTGAATCCACCTATTTCAACATATATATGGATCACGATTCATCCATTTAATTTTTTGAATCCAATAGATCATATCAAATGATAACACAATTTAATTGGATAATATTTAAATATTATAATCAAGGATAAAACAATTTATTTATTTATTTTTTAAAATGTTAAAACTAAAAAACAAATGTTAGACGGCAGCAGGAATTCATCATACCAATTAAATTATCATCGCGGGGGACCAGGGATTGTTGGACTGCCGTCGAGTGTCTTTTTAGAGATGTAAGAATCAAATCAATGACCCAATTAACATGAAAATCCAAGCCAATTAAATTGTTTTTCCTCCATGTTTGGGTTCAAAATAAACTAAACCAATCAAACTCAATCTCCATTGGTTTGGATATCAGAGTTGCGGAGCCATTGAATTTTGAGGGACGTTAAACACATAAAAATAAATAAACTTTTCAAATCAACAATAGAAATGTAAAAATATATTTAGAAAGTCTTTTTCATTTTCTTTTAGAAAGTCTTTTTCTTACAAATGAACATATGAAATTTGAACAAAACCCGTATAATTTATCATTATTATTATTATTATTATTTTATTTCACACTATATTAATGGTTTATCTTTAAAATTATGTTCTATTCATGTATTTTAAATCATTATATATTACTTTTTCTCATTTTTGCTTATATATCCATTTTAATAGTATAAATAAATATATACTATTTGAGGAAAAAATTCAAAACATTGTAAAATAAAATCTTTATTTTTTTTTAAAATGTCAACCCGATGAATCAAATCTAATAATATGATTTTCATGGGTTTGATTTGGTTCAAACTTCAGAATAAGATGTTACAAAAATTGAACCAAACTAATTATTTTTGATTGGTTTGGATTTTTTCTTCTTAAATCCAAGTCTTATTCTGCCTGCCAATTTTATTTACTTTATTCAGAAGTTTTAAATAAAAATCAAAAAGATTCTTGGGCCTGAAAAGGAAAAGATTAAATCTTTGGCCACTAAAGTGATTTCTCAACCCATAAAATTAAGAACAAAAATAGTATAAACTTTGTGTTTTATTTTAAAATAATTCATAAAATATTATTATTTTAAATATTTTTTCTATTTTAATTAGTTACTATACTTTTATAGATGTTGCCAATTTTATTTTTTTTTATATATAAATAAATTACTATGCTTTTATAGATGGATTTGATGGATATTTATCCATTAAAAATACTATAATGGATGGATTGAATGATTTTTATGTTTAGTAAATGAATTAGATTTGAATTTTTTTAAAGAACTTATAGTGTATTGTTGATAGATTAATTAATTGTTTTAGTTTATCCATCACTATGTGAGAGGAGTGAGAGCATTTTATCAACAAATATCAAACGTGAGCGACCAGCTGGAGATGGATGTGGAGGATAAGATTGTTATAGAGGAGCTTGTGAAGAGAGGTGATATTTTCTTTTTACAGTTAACTAGTGATTAAAATTTCACTTTTTAAAGGTGGATAAATGAGAAATCTGGGATTCAACTGAATTATGTCTCTACCAACTGAATTATATATATTTTGTCTTAAAAATATCCAAATAATAGAAGTTGTGTACATTAGGGAATGATTTTATCATCTAAATATCAGTTCGTGTGTATATTATATCACTAAAACGTGTGTTTTTTTTTTTATTTTTACTTTTTTATCTCAATATTCGTGGCTCCGTAGGTTAAACAACGATAAGTTTAATCTTAAAATGGGTTAAAGAGCTTTAAACTATTATCTAAACATCGGAGTAGAGATTAACCTCGTATCAGTTCAAAATAATTAAAACTTTTGAAGATAAGATGGAAACATTATTTTTATGAAGTTTAAGATGTCTACTTTCATCAATAAAAAAATTAGATCAGCTTCACATGATTTGTATCTAAATTGAATAAGTATTTCCTATAACATATCGTTTTTAAATAGTGATGGCATGAGAAAAGATTGTATCCATTGCTTTCGTGCTGTTTTTTTATATAGTACCCATCCCATTCATTCAAAATGAAATAAAAAACTGGATTGGTTACGTAACAACTAGGGTCCTCGACTCCTTGTCATGTTAAGAAATGATAAAATGGTAAAAAAAATTAAACAAATGATAAAATTGAAAGAAAAGAAAAAACTAAAGCAAGATGTAGGCTCTGTTTGATAAAAAATAGTGGATAGCTGATAGCTTATAGCTGATATCTGATGATTGATAGCTTATAGTAGTTGACTGGTGATTAATAGCTGATAAAATAATTAAAACTTTTGAAGATAAGATGGATACATTATTTTCATGAAGTTTAAGATGTCTACTTTCATCAATAAAAAAATTAGATCAGCTTCACATGATTTGTATCTAAATTGAATAAGTATTTCCTATAACATATCGTTTTTAAATAGTGATGGCATGAGAAAAGATTGTATCCATTGCTTTCCTCGTGCTGTTTTTTTATATAGTACCCATCCTATTCATTCAAAATGAAATAAAAAACTGGATTGGTTACGTAACAACTAGGGTCCTCGACTCGTTGTCATGTTAAGAAATGATAAAATGGTAAAAAAAATTAAACAAATGATAAAATTGAAAGAAAAGAAAAAACTAAAGCAAGATATAGGCTCTGTTTGATAAAAAATAGTGGATAGCTGATAGCTTATAGCTGATATCTGATGATTGATAGCTTATAGTTGTTGACTGGTGATTAATAGCTGATAAGCTAATTAAAATGTTTGGTAAAATCAACGATTTAACTAGCTAATAAATATAAAATGACATAAAAGGACATTGTATTAATTCTTAATAAAATTTATATCAATTAAGACTTAAGATACTTACTTTTATGAAATTTTAAGATACTTAAAATTTATTAATTTAAAATATATTTTATATATTATTTATTAACAAATTATTTTTTTCCAACAGAAATTTTAGTTTATATTTATATTCATTTAAATTATATAACTAACAATAAATTATATATTTTAAATTAATAATGAATATTATAAATGTAACGATATATTGTTTACGTAACAAAATTTGTATATAAATCCCCTCAAAAGAAAAAAAATATGTATATAAAAGTCCCTTAATATATATTCATGTATAAACGTGCGGTTACATGATTTTTGGTAGGTTTCATGGTTATTTTAGAGAGGTTTTTTAACGATTTGACACAAGACTTGTTTCTGCTATATCGCAGGCGTTTAAACTTTAATTTTTGGAGATGACTTCTTGGTTTGGTGTTTAGTTTTTATTGGTTTTCGAGGGGCCTTGGTGGAGGGTGTTTTTGATTTGCTTGTAAAAGTTTATATTTGATACATGAGTGTTTGTTTGGGTGTTCCGCATATTTACCTCAAACCGAACTAAACCGCACCGAATACCCCTAACAAGAATCGATGTTGTTACAAATTATGAAAAGCTCCGTCTTAAGCTTTTAAATAAGCTAATATTGAGGGTTTATTAAAATATGGGCTAAACTACAGTTTTGGTCCCCTATGTTTGTCAATGTTGCGATTTTAGCCCCCTAATAAAAAAAATGAAAATTTTGCCCCCCCCTAAGATTTAGCCTCTTTGCAATAGTGACCTTTTGGCCAATTTTGACCTTGATTGGCACTTCATTAATTGATGTGGCACACAACCTATGTATTTTTTTTTATTTTTTTAATACAAAATGCCACTAATATAATTACTTGAATAAAAAAAAATTGCATTTGATCAAACATGAAAGCCAATATGAAATTGGTTAATGCTACATGTTTTATCGTTCACTGAACTGTAGACTAGCCAAAAGGTTAACATGCTATGCCGTGAATTTTCCCAACAATTCAGACAACGTTGAACCCTGCAACAAAACGATTATCAATTACTAGAATTTCCTTGCAATTCAATTTCAAGACAAGAGAACCCCAATAATCAAATTAGAGAATGAATTACGAAAAAAAGACTTAACTAACCTGTTTCCATCACAAGTAAACGCAGGGATTAATTGGAACATGATAATACATTGGAGACCAAGCTATGGTTGAATTACACGACAACACTATTTTTTTTTCTACAAACAACACACCAATATCTAGAAAGCACATCAATATCAATAATACAGTAAAACAATGTAATTTTTTAGTACTATAAATTACAATCTTTACCTGTTTATTCTCAGACGCAAGGTGAGTGCTTTGAGCGTAAGTGTAGAAGCCACATTCAGAGAAGCAATTCCCCCCAATATTACAAAAGCACGGGTTATCCATGTTCGAGATGGCCTTGGAATTGGATTCATTTCTTAAAATATCTACCTTTTTTTCATTAGATATTATAAGAAAAAAGAAAAAAGATAGTGGAAGAGTAAAATTGTCCAGCCATTTTTGGATCTGCAAACCCACAAAGTTGATTTTGACGAAATCAAGTAGAACAACAAAACAAATCGAATATTGCAAAGGGGCCATTGCAAAGTAGAACAACAAAACAAATCGAAAATTGTCCAGCCATTTTGAAGAAGAATGGTTGAAGAAGATGAAGGTTCCATTGATTTTGGAGAAGAATGGTTTGATTTTTTACGGTTGCAGCTCTCACGTGCCAAGCCTTTAGCTATTATCTTTTTTTTTTTTATTCAAGTAATTACCTCCTGGTGGCATTTTGTATTAAATTAATGAAGGCGTTGATCCGGTCAAAATTGATCAAAAAGTTACTATTGCAAAGAGACTAAATCTTAGCGGACAAAATTTCCATTTCTTTTATTGAGGGACTAAAATCGCAACATTGACAAACATAGGGGTAAAAACTGTAGTTTAACCTAAATTATGACATAAGCAACTTATAAAATTGTGATAAGTTATTTTTATTGATTTACCCTAACATTTTTATAAAGGCTTATGTTAATAGATAAATTCAAAATAAGTCAATCTAAAGAGACCATACCATGTTAAATAAAAATATAGATATTTAAAAAATTCAATTAAATTAAAAAATAAAATAAATTGCAAATAAAGTATTTTAGATAAATGACAAAGTTGGAAAGGAAAGATTCACAAAGCTATCTCGATAAATACAATTGACTTTTTTTGGTCAAGTAGCCTAATGGCTAGAGCTCACACAATTAAATTGTGGAGAAGTGGAGTGTCCGGGGTTCGAACCCCAGCCCCCTGCATATAATATGCGATATCCCTATCAACTGAGCTAAGCTCATGGGATAAATACAATTGACTTTATAATAGGAATAAGATAGCACTGGTTCATTATTAGTCTGTATTTCATGGTTCATAGTTGACTACATACAACAAGAGTAATGAAGATGAAGTTGACATTCTTCTTTCTCCTCATGCTCTTATGTAACTCCATAGAATGCAGTCATATTCCTCACCCACTCGACCCTCTAACACCTTCAGAAATCAACCTTGTCCGCACCATAATCCACAAATCATACCAAACCAAACACCACAACCTCACTTTTCATTACGTAGGGTTACAAGAACCCAACAAACCTCTCATTCAATCATGGCTATCCTCCAACACCAAAACCAAAACTCTTCCTCCACCACCTCGTCAAGCCTTTGTCATAGCAAGGTTCCAAAAACAATCCCTCGAAATCATCGTAGACTTTTCAACTCGTTCCATAATCTCAACAAAACTCTACAAAGGACAAGGCTACCCTATCCTTACCTTCGGTGAACAAACCGTCGCATCACAGTTACCATTCACCTACGAACCGTTTAAACATTCGTTGAACAAAAGAAATATTAACATATCTAATGTTTTATGTGCTGCTTTTACGGTAGGTTGGTTTGGAGAGGAAAAGAGTAAAAGAACAGTGAAAGTGAAGTGTTATTATAAGAATGGTTCTGCTAATTTGTATACAAGACCATTGGAGGGTGTGGCAGCTGTGGTTGATCTTGATGAAATGAAGATTGTTGGTTATTCTGATAGACATGTGATTCCAGTGCCAAAAGCTGAAGGAACTGAGTATCGAGCTTCAAAGATGAAGCCACCGTTTGGTCCAAAGCTTAAAGGCATATCTGTAAGTCAACATGATGGACCTGGTTTCACCATCCAAGGTCACTCCGTCAGGTAATATTTAAATTTCTTAGCCTATTTCTGTGTCAACTTTTACTCTTAGATAATTTATGTTACAAATTTTTGTACATGATATATTATAAATAATATTTTACCAGATGATCATTTACGAATAATATATAATATTATAAATAATTCTTAGATTATTGTGTCAAATTGAATGGTATTATTAATTTATTATAAATAATAGCATAACTAGACACCATCATGAATATTCATTCATGCATATAAAAACAGTTTCAATTAGTAAAAAAGAAAGTTTAAGATAAGAAAATGATAAAACCGGTTCCCATATGTATAACTGGGTTGGTAGAAATATTGCATGCTTATTCGAACCTAAAATTCCATACTTTCTTTATTGATCAAGTAGGTTAGTGGCTATAATTCATCTTTTTCAAGAAGAATAAATCGGGTGTCAGGGTTTGAACTCTGGCCTCTACATATAACAATGCATGTTCCGAACTCTAGCCTCTGCATATAACAATGCATGTTCCAAGTGAGTTATGCTCGCAAGGACAATATGAGCGAAATAAAAACCAGTAATAATGAATTAAAAAACTACAATGATTGATGGTTGAAAAGTCTTTCTATCAAATTCCAACAAGTCAACAAATTGCATGTCACCGACATATCTAATACGATCTAGATAATTCGAAAAAAGAAAATTGACAGTGACAATTTTCTTTGATCAGTTGGGCCAATTGGGTTTTCCATTTAGGATTCGACATTCAAGTTGGTCCAATAATTTCATTGGCATCAATTTTTGATCTAGAAAAGCAGAAATATCGTGAAGTATTATACAAAGGATTGATATCAGAAGTGTTTGTGCCATACCAAGACCCAAGTGAAGAATGGTATTACACAACCTACTTTGATTGTGGTGAATATGGCTTTGGACAGACTATGTCTTCATTACAACCTTTAACAGATTGTCCTGTCAATGCTGTGTTCCTAGACGCATACTATTCTGCTTCAGATGGTACTCCTGTTAAGATATCTAATGCCTTTTGCATTTTTGAGAAGTATGCTGGTGATATCATGTGGCGTCACACAGAAATTGCAATTCCAAATGAAGTGGTGATTTCTTTGTTTATTTTTTTTACTTTTTTTCAACTTTATTTGAATTATTGTTTCATTTAATATAACTATTGATTGTGTGTGGCAGATAACTGAGGTCAGGTCAGATGTAAGCTTAGTAGTGAGATCAGTTTCAACTGTGGGAAACTATGATTATGTTATAGATTGGGAGTTTAAGCCAAGTGGTAGCATCAAACTTGGGGTATGGATTTATATACCAAATGTTTTATAAATTACTAGTCAAAATCTGAACCTTTATTATAAATAGTTAGATTAGATGAAAGAAGCATATGTCTAAATTATGTATCTGTTATGTATAACTAATAATTTACCATAAGTTTGTAATTAGTTGTTGTTATATGAAGCTAATTGCATGCTATATTTTAAAATAGGTTGGGCTTACTGGTATATTAGGGATTAAGGCAGGGACATATACCAATACAGATCAAATCAAAGAAGACATTCATGGCACATTGCTAGCTGATAACACCATTGGTGTCTACCATGACCATTTCTTTACCTATTATCTTGACCTTGACATTGATGGTGAAGCCAACTCCTTTGTCAAGACAAATTTGGAGACTGTGAGAGTGAAAGATCAAACAATACCTAGGAAAAGTTATTGGACTGTTGTAAAGGAAACAGCTAAAACAGAAGCTGATGCAAGAGTCAATATTGGTCTTAAGCCCTCTGAGTTACTAGTGGTAAATCCTAATAAAAAAACTAAACAAGGAAATCAAATTGGGTACCGTTTGCTTCCAGGCCCCATTGTGCATCCACTTTTGCTAACCGATGATTATCCACAAATTAGAGGTGCTTTCACTAATTATAATGTATGGGTCACACCATACAACAAAACTGAGAAATGGGCAGGAGGATTATATGTTGATCACAGCAGAGGTGATGATACTTTAGCCGTTTGGAGTCTAAGGTGAGTCCATTATTTATCTTCTATTTTTTAAACAAACACGTATTACATGGAGATGGAAAAAAACTCAATATTGTAACTTGACAAATAAGTTATCGGATACCTACAGACAAAATAGATGATATTTTTTTTTTGAAGCTAAATTAACCCACCCAAATTGGCACCGGAGATAATCGAACCTCAGACCTCGAGGAGCAGCACACTCCCAGATCCCAAGTCAATACTACCAGACCAACCCAAGTGGGTTACAAAATAGATGATATTATAACTTGATTTAATCTTAACTGCTGAATATTTCAATTTAAATTTTGGCTTGCTCATTCTAATTTACGCACTCTTTGTAAGTTGTAATATTGATTTGTGCATTAAAAACAAGTGTGAGAAATTTTTAATGTTTTGGTAATGAATTGAATGTGTAGGGATAGGAAGATTGAGAACAAGGACATTGTATTATGGCACACAATGGGATTTCATCATGTTCCTTCTCAGGAAGATTTTCCAGTCATGCCTACACTGAGTGGTGGATTTGAGCTCAGACCAACCAATTTCTTTGAGAGCAATCCTGTTCTTAAAACAAAATCACCAAAGCCTATGCATTGGCCCAACTGCACTTTTCAACATTAGCTATGTGTTCTCATTAAAAGTTATATGGATTCACATTTTCTTAATTTGTGTAATTTTCTCAAGGTAAACACTCTTTATCACTTGATGAAATCCAATATTTGATCTGATCAGTAAAATTCTTATGTGACTAGTCTTTGTTGTTTCTGTCACTTTTAACTACGTGGTGCATTAGATTAGTCATGCTTATAAGGAAGCGATGCAACACAAACCATTAGATAAGGTATCACACGTGGTTAGACCTATGTGAAAAACGACAAGTATATAAGATAGACTTTTGACTTTTGATCTAGGTGTCTATTTAGTTTTTGTTATTGGGCTATGATAGTAAAATTTCCTTACCAAATCTGGTTTGAAAGGTGGAAGATGCATTCCATTTGATCTGGTGTATATCTGATTGTAATGTATTCAATCAACGTAATCGTACAAAAGGTTCTACAATGCGGCAGAGCTGTACTAATTTGTGGAAGAGGTAGTTCTCTGGTGAGTGTACAATGATATTACAAAGGGAAAATCTACAGGGCACTTTAGAAGAGTCAGTGAAAATGGTGAAAAAAGATTGTCCTTTTGCAATGGCGCACAACTTGCCCTTATATAGGGGTGTCCAACTATAACCGTTTCTGTGAAACCCGACAAAAAATACGGTTGTTCATTAGTAATCACATCAATGGTCCTAATCGACCAAGTCATGCTTCTGTGCAACTAGGCACATGGGAGATCCTCATACTATAATATTATTAGAGAGTAAGCAATTACTTTGATTCCTAAATATATGATGCATTCTTGTCATATTATAGTTCTTAACGAAATTACAAAAAACATCCGTAGGTGTATATTTTGGTAGTAACTTTATGAATCAGATTGACTAATGAAAGAACACAATCGAGGATTAAATTAATTAATGAAATATACATTTGATGACCAAAGTGACAAAGAAAAGATACATTTGTGTATGCTTTTATAATTTTGATACACTTGGATACTGTTGCGACATCCTCTCACATATTTAACGACCACGATGACTATTTACTATATTATTAGAGAAGTTTTAGCTTACCATTAACTGAGAAGAGAAAGGGAGAAAAGCTTAGCCATGAACAACTCGAACATATTTTGGTGATATATAGCTACATCAATAAGATTAAATATTAGTCTTGCATTAAACACAAAAATAAGAGCAAAAATTGGTTACAAAATTTGCCCATCAAACAATGGTGGAACACTAACTTCAGAATCTCCTTCCAACATCTGCAACACCTTTGCAATAGATGGCCTGATAGTTGGATTAGGACACAAGCACCACAGACCAACCATAGTCATTCTCTCAAACCTATTGAAATCATTAACAACTTCAACATCATGGCTAACAATGTCTCTTAGTTTCCCCTCTTTTGCCCAATATAGAATCCAATCTATAAGTATCATGTCATCACCACCTTCTGTTCCATCTTCAATTTGATGCAACTCAATATGCTTTCTACAAAATAATATTTCAAGCAACATGACACCAAAGCTGTAGATATCCACTTTTGCAGTAATAGGTGCATTTTTAAGCCATTCTGGTGCCAAATATCCCATTGTCCCTCTAACATTTGTGCTTGTTCTACTTCTGTCATTCATTAATAGCTTTGCCATTCCAAAATCTGAAATTTTTGCCGTATAATTTGAGTCAAGAAGAACATTCTGCGGCTTTATGTCGCAGTGGATTATCTGAGGGTCACACTCTTCATGCAGGTACATCAAGCCTCTAGTAATCTCAACAACAATTTTAGCTCTATGTTCCCAACTTGGTTTATCTTTATCCTCCTCCTTAAAAATGAAACTTGATATCGTCCCATTTCTCATCATTTTGTAAACAAGAAGACGATGATTCTCCTTGTTGCAGAAACCCACCAACTTCACAAGATTTTTGTGATGCGTCATAGCAATTACTTGAACTTCATTAACAAACTCTTCATCACCTTTTCCCTCTATATTTTCAAGTTGTTTCACAGCAACCTCAACTTGTTCACCCTCCAAGTTCAAAACACCACTGTAGACTGTACCAAAACCACCACGACCAAGTTCGTTTCTAAATCCGTTTGTTGCTTCTCTCAACTCTTGGAATGAAAATGCCTTTAGGTTGATGTCCACAGGCTTTGGCTTCAGCGGCGTCTCTTTCTTGATAAGATAGCTGAATGTTGGATGGTAATAGATCGCAATAGTTGCAAATACAATAGCAAGTAAGGAACACAATGAGAGTGCTACAAGCAAAACGACTCGAGAAAAAGAATCATTTTTATCCTTTTGAAGAACTTGAGCAATTTTAATCAGTAACACTCTAGTGTTAGTTTCAGGAATACTTATTCTAGCATTTAAAAAAGGCGTCTTTTTCTTATAACAAACTGAGTCAATCCAAACAGCGGCCATGCAGAACCAATCATTCATCACTTCCTTACTGCAATTATCCAAATCAGATGAGTCAATTATTTGCAAATCGACAAATATGTTGTTTGGTATATCAGCATTTTGAATTTTCACCACTGTGATGTTTGATGCAGAGGAATTTGCAGCACTGAAATCCATCACCACATTGGGATAACAACCTTTGGAGGGAAAATTTGAATCAAAAGATGTGTATCCAGGTAAACAGCTACAGTTAACTATGTTGTTATCAGGTGAAGTGCAAAAACCATACACACCACAAATAGCATTCACTGTGCATGGCTGTGTTATAGCCTGCCATATAACTGTCCATTCTTTTCCACTCTCTTTAAGGTAAATCAGCTGCTGAAAATTTCCTTGGTCGTTGATCGTTGCACGGTGATAGTAATTTTCGACTGGAGAAGGCACTTCTGTTGTCATGTTAAATATGTTTTCTGTTCCATTGACAGCATAAAGAAAAGCTGTTACGTTGTTGAATATAAGTCTTACATCTGTGTGAGAATTTGTTGAAGCAGACCAGTAACCAGGATCTGAAAACCGAAAAGCCGATATGACAATATTGCCATCGGATTTTTGAACCAATAACTTGTATTGACCAGTTGAGTAGTCCTGTGTTCCATTGGAATTCGAATATAGCATCTGACCCATGTTCAAAGTTTGGCTTGGTAGAATAGTATCTGTTGGTGAATCAAAACTCCGCCAGATGATTTTTGAATGAGAGTTTAACAAGACAAAATTTCCATTATCTTGCATCATAGCAGAAGTTGCATTAGTACCATTGTAGATTAGAACTGAAGTTTTGTTTGCATGTTGCAATAAAAATTGGCCTGTCAATGTGAAATTAATGGTTGAGCCGATTCGAGCTGGATCGTCACGGTTTGCAGACCAAACCAATGTTTTCTGTGGAATCTTATCAAACCAAATTCCCACAAGATAGTTGGAACTAACAAGAGGGTAGAACCCAAATGCAAAATCTCCAGAGGGTGATTTCCATGATGAATCAGTGCCAGCAACTATGCTGGAACCCAATTCATCAACATTATTATTATCACTGGTTCTTTGAGCTCTAGAAAAGATGGATAGCAAAAAATATGCGATGAAAGAAGCAAGGAATTTAGCGCCAACATTCATTTTTTTTTTTGAGAAAAGAAAGAATTTTGGGAAAGACTTATGACTTGGAAGATGAAGCTCAAGTTGTAACTATAACCATTTTATATGCATTATAATCATCATGATGAATTGATGGGAGAATAGTCTTTTCAGTGGATTAGGACAGTGCTTGGAAGAAAAAAAGGTTGGATAAGTCGTATACTGAAAAAAAGGTTGGATAAGTCGTATAATCATCATGATGAATTGATGGGAGAATAGTCTTTTCAGTGGTTGGACAGTGCTTGGAAGCAATCAAAGCTGACTAGTATTGGAGCAAAGGTTCAATTAATCGTGTGCAAAGCCTTTCTTTTGGGTGTTCCGCCCATATACAGTGTCTTTTGCTTTATTATTTTTGTCTTGTCAATCTCTCTTCTTCTTTTCTAAAGACTTGATTATTAATACATTTTATAGTTAAAAAAAAAAAGAAGCAAAGATTCAAATATGCATGTTGGGTTTAAACTCAATTATGTATATAAAATGTATGTCTTGGAACAGCGGCGGAGTTAGGAAAAAAAGTTCGGGTAGGCCACTAAAAAAATTATAATATATAAGCAAAAATTAAAGTTGTAATAAGCATTAAGTAGAAGTTGAAACAACGGAGTTTAACTGAAAAGGTAGGGTGAATACTTAAATAATTACATATTTAACAACTATTATAAATTATGAAACTGTTTTTGTACAATACAATTGTTAACTGAGGGAATTTTCAGTTGACAAGTCAATATGTGAGAGATTTGAAAACCATGTAAATTAGAAGGTATATAAACCCCCGCTAACATGACAAGTATAAGCATCACAAAAATCACGTATGCTAATTTTGAAACCGCAGAAAACTATAGCCGTTGAAAAATTGTTTAAAGTCTCGCAAAATAGACTTATAATTGAATTATTTAAATTTTTTGGGTGGGCCACTACATCACTTTGCGGAAATTTGGATCAGCCGAAACCTAAAACTGACACAATTGTATAAAATCTCGCAAAATAGACTTATAATTGTTAATTTTTTAATTTTTCCGGGCGGGCCGTGGCCTACCCCAGTCCATGAAGGGTTTCGCCACCGCCTTGGAATGAGTCCATGAACTCAACTGGTGAATGGTGACTTGATATTAAGTCTGAACTTTTCAAATAAGCTTTTAGTGCATAAACTTAGACTTTTTTTGACTTAGCAAACAATTAAGAAGTTTTCACGAAACTTAGATAAAGGAGAAAGACACACTTTGTGCTTGGATGGAGGATTTAAGATGAGAGAACTTAGTTTTCTTTTTTAAATTACGAACATTATAAAATATATATTTTTAAATCAATTAAATGTGAATGAACAATTATACATAAATATAGACTTGGGCTCTGTTTGGTAAGGCCAAAAATTTAGTTTATAGCTTATAGCGAATAGCTTATAAGCTTGTTTGATCAAAAAAGCTCTGTTTAGTAATGGCTCTGTTTGGTAAGGCCAAAAAATTACCTTATAGCGAATAGCTTATAAGCTCGTTTGACCAAAAAACTTTTGTTTGGTAATGTTTTTCCACCACGAGCTTATAAGCTATTTTTCAAACGCTATTCTAAGTAGTGTTTGAGCTTATAACTTATAGCTTCTCGCTTTTTCTTCCACTTTTACCCTTATTATTTCATATAAATTCCATATTTACCCACTACAATTTATTATAATATAGCTCCATAATAAATACCACTGTCTTTTTTTTTTTTCTTCAGAAAATATTACTAGCCCTTGTTAATAAATACACCAACCGGCTTTCTTTGTAATTCTCTGTATACAATATACCTTTTTTTTTTATGGAACAATATACTATTAGTGAATATACCTTCAGCTTTTATTTTTATGAAAATATACCTGAGTCTTATGTTCTTTATTTTTATTTTAAGCTCACGGGCATATTCTTTATTCTTTTTTTTAAGGAATGTTCTTTATTCTTTGATTGTTCTTTAAAAAATATACCATCAATTGTGTTACATTTTAATGAAATTATACCTTTCATTATTTTAACTAAATGAAATTATTTTACGTCCATTTACATGTATATAATAACTTTGTTAATAATATATATAAAAACCAGTTGATCTACATGGCGATTGGATTAAACTGGAGAGGAAAAAAAAAGAATCCAAAAATTAATGGGCAGAATTCTCAAAAAGGTATGTTGAATAACCTCCATAAATCAAAATTTATTGGCAGTAATGGGGGAGAGAAGGGCAAAGCTCATGGATTCAATATCAGTAACGGTGATCAATTCTCAAACTTTAAAAAAAGTAACGGTGATCACAATACTAATCATTCTTTTGTCAAGAAAAAAACTAAGAGGCTAAGAAATGAGAATAATATGCCTAAAATAAATGGTTTAGATAGTACTGAACATAATATTTCAACACCATCTATTGGAAAAAAAACAAAGGTACACTATTATTAAGGACCATAATACAACTAATTCTTGTATGGGAATGGGTACTAAATCCACGATCAAACAAAGTCCACCTATCACAAATGGGCATGTGCACAAAAGTGGACCTAATTATCAATTAGAGGTGGAAAATATGCCTATAACTAAAGTGGACTTGGTGGAAGTGCATTTGATGAGTGACATCAATAACGAATTGAGTGGTGAACATAAGTCACCACTTGCTAATGGAAATTCAAAGGGAGATATGGACACTTCCATGGACACCTCTACTAGTTTAAACTAATGTGTTTCACGGTCAGGTATGTAGCTGGTCCTTTTTTATTTTTATTTGTTTTAATGATTATGTTAACTTGGAATTGTAGAGGTGCTCAAGGCAAAGATTTCCGTAGAGCACTAAAAAACATCTCAGAAAAAAAAAAGTAGACTTGGTGGCTTTGCAAGAGCCTCGTTGTAGTGGTATGATTGCTCGGAGAACTATTAAGAGCCTGGGTTTCAAAAATTATTTACTTTCTGAAGCTAGAGGTTTCTCCGGAGGAATATGGTTGCTTTGGTTCAAGGCGGACTTGCAGGTGACAGTTATTAAAGAGGATTTTCACTTTCTTCATGTTCGGGTGCAAGAGAGGGACATGTATCCTTGGTTACTTACAGTGGTTTATGCAAGTCCACAGGAGAATGAGAGACGTGATACTTGGATTAAGTTGCATGACATTGCTAGTAGTATTCAAGAGTCTTGGCTAATGATGGGTGATTTCAATGAGATTGCGAGTACTGATGAAAAAAAAGGTGGAGCGTCAGTGGACATTAAAAGATGCTCAAATTTTTCTGATTGGATTAATGATTGTAATTTGTTAAAGGTTCACACTATAGGAACAAAGTTTACTTGGAGAGGGCCAAAGTGCATTGGGCATGACTGAGTCTTCAAGAAGCTTGATCGTGTTCTTATTAATGTGGCTTGGCGTCTTAAATTCCATGAAGGTTTCGCTAAGGTCATTCCTAGAGTTCAATCTCACCATCACCCTTTAGTGATTCTTTCTTACGGGGTGCCTTCCAGTGGAGGAATTCGTCCTTTCAAGTTTGAGTTTGTGTGGGTTACTCATGCTGATTTTAGTAGACTAGTGACAGAGAATTGGAAAGGTAACCCTGATTTGATCCACACTCTTTCCAACCTCACTACTCAATTAAAGTATTAGAATCATGATACTTTCGGAAATATTTTCAAGTGGAAGAAAGAGCTCCAAGCTAGGTTAAATGGTATTCAAAATAGTTCGCATTATGGGTATAGTAACTTTTTGGATAGTTTAGAGAAAGATCTCCAGGGTCAATTGGATATTACACTTTATCAAGAAGAGTGTTTATGGTTCCAGAAGTCGCGTAGTCAATGGATTACTGATGGTGATCGAAACACTAAATACTATCATTCTAAAAAAATTATTAGAAGAAGAAAGAACAAGATCTTGTCCTTGAGAGATGGTACTGGAAATTGGGTTGACGGGCCTGAGAGCTTGAAAGCTTTTGTTCGCCAGTTCTATATTGATCTGTTCATTGAAGATAAGGTTGACCGAGAACACGTTGTTGCTTGGAATACTTATCCAAATTCTCTTGAAAGTCAACATGATCGTTTGAGCGCCCCCATCCAACTTTTAGAATGCAAGAAAGCTCTTTTTAAGATGGGTCCCCTTAAATCTCCTAGAGAAGATGGCTATCCTGCCTTTTTTTTTCCAACAATGTTGGGACATTGTGGCTAGTTCCCTTTTTGAGTATGTAAACCAGGTTTGGGTTAATCCTTATCTTATCTCTTTTATTAATAGTACCTTGATTGTTATGATTCCTAAAATTGATAAACCTGAATTTGTTTCCCAATTTAGCCTATTTCTCTTTGTAATGTGGTTTACAAAATTTTATCTAAAGTTATTGTTAATAGGATTAAGCCTTGTTTGAATAGTATTATCTCCCCGTATCAATCTAGTTTTATTTCGGGGCGTAGCATTCATCATAACATCATTGTGGCTCAAGAGATAGTCCACTCCATGGCTAGGATGAAAGGTAACAAAATGTTTATGTCCATAAAGATTGACCTGGAGAAAGCTTATGATCGGCTTAACTGGAATTTATTGAGCAATGTTTGGAGGAGTGTAAGTTTTGACCTATGATTATTGAGGTAATTCACCATTGTATTTCGTCTCCATCCTACAAGATCATGTGGAATAGAGATAAGACAAATAGTTTTAACCCTTCAAGAGGAATAAGGCAAGGGTACCTTTTGTCTCCTTATTTGTCTGTCATTTGTATGGATAAACTTTCCCATATTATAGCTGACCAAGTAGAAGCAGGGTATTGGAAACCAATGCGTGCAGGCAGGCATGGTCCCCAAATTTCCCATCTTCTTTTTGCCGACGATCTTCTTCTTTTTGCAGAGGCTTCTATTGAGCAAGCTCATTGTGTTATGCATTTCCTTGATCTCTTCTGTCAAGCTTCGGGTCAAAAGATTAATAGTCAAAAACTACAGATTTTTTTCTCTAAATGTCGATGATCAGCTTCGTGATGATATCTTACTTCATACTGGTTTCACCCATGTCAATAGTTTGGGTAGATACCTTGGGCTAATTTGACTATTGGTAGATCCACTAAAGGGCATTTTAAGCAGATTGTCTAGAAAATCCAAAATAAGCTCAGTGGGTGGAAACAACAATGTTTAAGTCTTGCAGGGAGAATTACTCTCTCTAAGTCAGTTATTAGTTCTATTCCGTATTATCATATGCAATATGCTAAGCTGCCCAAAACTATTTGTGATGAGATTGAGAAAATTCAGCGTGGTTTCCTATGGGGGGACACATATCAGGGTCGTAAAGTGCATTTGGTGAATTGGGATGTGTGTTGTCGGCCTAAATGTGATGGTGGATTGGGGTTTAAGAGACCACATCGTATGAATGAGGCTTTCTTGATGAAGATGTTGTGGAACCTCATAAATAATCTGGATGAGCTATGGTGCAGAGTTCTAATCAACAAGTATGGTAGAAATAACGATCTCGTGGTTTCTTGCAACTCCCAACCTTATGATTCCCCCCTATGGAAAGCTTTTGTTGGAGTTTGGAATGATTTTCAACGCTATATTTTTTGGAAAATAGGGGATGGAAGACATACAAATTTTTGGCTTGATAAGTGGGTCCCTAACAGGAGCGAGCTTCTCCCATCAGCTTCCCAAAATTTCATTGATACTAACATTTCTGTGCGGGATGTTTTGAATGCAAAGGGAGATTGGAACCTAAGTTTTTTGCGTGAAAATTTGCCAACAAATATTGTGAATCAAGTGGTTGCTTTACCAACCCCAATTGATGCGGATGGGCCTGATGTTATGGGATGGGAAGGCACTAATACTTATTAGTTTACCATTCAAAGTGCTTATAGGTTGCAACATGAAGATATTCATGCCTTGAAAGTAGATTGGAATTCTTTGTGGGACTGGAAAGGACCTCATCGTATTCAAACTTTTATCTAGCTTGCAGCCCAAGAGCGTATCCTTACCAATTTTCGTAGAAGCAAGTGGGGAGTGGGCATATCTCCACTTTATTCTAGATGTGGGAGAGAAGATGAAACTACCATTCATGTGCTCCGAGATTGTGACAATGCAATTCAGGTATGGCTCCGCCTAGTTCCATCTCATTTCATAACTTATTTCTTTACTTTTTATTGCAGGGATTGGATTTTCAACAATCTCGGCAAGCGCGGCATATGTGCAACTACTAAGAACTGGAAGACAATTTTCATGACATCTTGTTTGTTCTTATGGACGTGGAGAAACAAAGCTATCTTTAAAAATGATTTTCAACAGCCAAACAACCTTGTCATGGTGATCCAAAACTTTACTAAACAGATAGACTTTTGTTCAACCCTTCAGCCTCATCGGCATCTTCAACAAAAAGAGACAATCTACGTGGGTTGGGATAAACCCCCTGACGGTTGGATAAAACTCAATAGTGACAGTGCTTGCAAAGGTGGTGGAGAGAATTCAGGTTGTGGTGGCCTTTTTCGCAGCTCAGATGGAAGATGGCTAAAAGGCTACATTGGAAAGCTTGGAGTGTGTGACACGCTTTATGCTGAATTGTGGGGCATGTACCTTGGTTTGGATATGGCTTGGCGAGAGCATATTCCACAGCTCATTGTTGAAAGCGACTCTAAAACTCTGATTGATATGGTTACTGGTAGTTGTATGTTTAGTGGAGCCATTCCCACGTTGGTGCGGCGTATTCGCTACTTTTAGACTTTAGATTGACATGTCCAGTTTTGTCATACTTGGAGGGAGGGTAATCGTTGTGTTGATTGGCTGGCGACCTTTAGTCTTTCTTTAGACTCTTTCGATGTTACTAGATTGGAGTATCCACCTAGTGAGCTCCATAGGTTTCTTTTTGATGATATTTCTGGGACTTGTTTTCCTAGGCATGTTCAATTAGTTGTTTAGTTTTCTGCTGGGCCTTTGGCACTCTTTTATACCAAAAAAATAATATAATAATAATACTTTATGGTAACTATTTATTGTTACATTTAATTTTTTTATAAACTAGAAACACTTAAATGAAAATAAATATGAAATAAAATTTAATTTAATATATAATGCAAAGGACATATTAAATTAATAAAGTTAAAGTATTTTTTAAAGAAAATTTAGATTACGAAATTACAAATACTTAAATATTATTTGATATGCTTTTATTATGAATAAAGAATACCCTTTATGTCATTTTACATTTATCAGCTAGTTTAACCACTAGTTTTATCAAACACTTCAATTATAAGCTATCAGTCATCAGCTATAAGCTATCGGTCATCAACTATCAGCTATAAACTATCAGCTAAGTTATCAGTTATTTGCTGTTTTTACAAAACAGAACCTTGATCATTTCCTCCAAGATTCTCCAAAAACCCTATCCCAAAAATCCCTAAAAGTATCCACAAAGGAGAAATTCATTTTTGGGGCATCGTGATTGACATGTAGTCGGAGATTTGCTACATTCATGTTGTCACATGTTTGCATTCGTCCAATTACAATAAGATGGTCCTGATTTAACATCGATATTTTTGAAATTATAAAATAAGAATTAAATCTAACTCTATTCTGGTTACGAAAGTAATGACTTCATGGCTGCATCATAAAACTCATTGCATCAAATATAATTTAGTTTTTGGATATTTAAATTGGTCTCATGCATATATCACTCTCAATTCCTTCAATCCAACACTTGCCAAAACAAAAATTAAATGAGACCCAATAATAATTGTATACTGTATGTCAATAACTTTATATTATCATATTTCAATATGTTAATCATAAAAATGTGAGTCTCGTTACTCAAAAAAAAAAAGTGTGAGTCTCATGAAGACTCAGAGAAAGGGCTTATTGAAGTTCTTCATTTAAAGAAGTAACCACTTTTGTTTCTCCAGTGATGATACCTATTTTTATGGAGTGAGACATCATTATTGAGGATTGTCTAACCCTAGAGAAGTAGGAAAATGTGGATTTTAATATGTCTCATTGCGTTAAATGTCTATGCTTTTTTATCACATAAGTTGTACTTCCGAGACTAACCAAACCATTTATAAGCATAAACAAAATATTAACCTTCATGGATCATATTTCTATAAATTCCAAATTTTTGGTATGAACGGGTATCTTCTGAGCACAACTGCTGACTACATCCACGAATTAAACATAACTACAATGAACAACAAGATTATCTACGATGAGAGATTTCAAATTTAAATTAAAAGACACGTGTAAAAAATAATGATTTCACTGTATATTTACAATTTAAGTATAGTGTATCGAAAGAATTCGGAATTTAAATGAAAGTTCTAGCTTGACCAAAAGTCTAACATTGTGGTGGTTGATCCCATATCGAAATTAAGCAACGCCTACCAATACCAGCCTTTGAATGAGACGGTGAATTCAATTTCCAATAGTTACGTATGAACCACCTTTAGAAGAAAGGAGATGAATTACGGGGCACTACTAAAAGGTGACTTGATGTTAAGTTTTGACTTTTCAAATAAGCAGTTACAGTGAATAGACTTAAAAAAAATTCAAACAGTTGAGGATGTATTTGAGGGTAAGTACTTATAGTCTTATTGGTTTGACCTACATTCTCTTTAAAAATGTAAAAAAGATAAAAAAAAAATGTCGGGTTAAATGGTACTTTAGTCTTGTAATTTTTAAGGGTCCGTTTGGTTCGAGAGTTTTGGATGGGAGGAAAGATTTTTAATTTGAAGTGTTTGGTTCAATTTTTAGAAGGGTAGGGGAGCAAATCTCTTTAAAATTTTATTGCATTGCCATAATTATCCTTAAATTAATTTCAAATCTCAATATTAACCTTGTAACAACTTTATTATTATTAGATTATATTATCTTTGTAACAATCTTATTATTATTTTTTTGACAAGGTAACAATCTTATTATTATTAGGTTATCTTATTCTTGTAACAATTTTTATTATTATTTTGTTATATTTTTCTTGTAACAAATTTTATTATTATATTATCTATCACTCTTATTTGTTACATCTAAAAATCACTCCTACTACTACTTTGTTGATGTCAACGGCCTTATTATTATTATCTTATTTTAATTCAACTTATTATTGCTTGTTGTTCCTTTTTTTTTTCCAATGTTAATTCACCGATTCATGTCTTGTTGTGCAAAATATATAAGCCTATTTGAGATAAAATAAGTTGCTTAGATGTGTGTTTGTCATTCGTCGGTCTCTGAAATCGTAAAATCAAGTAGTTTCTTTTATTTAATTAAGTTTAAGGGTAAAACGGTAAAATATTTTTAAAATCCCTCCCCCTCCCCTCCCCATGCAGACTAAACACATTTTTAATTAAAATATCTCCCATCCTCTCCCTTCTGTTAAAATCTCTTCCCTTCCCTTCCCTCCCCTTCTAATTCTCGAATCAAATGGACCCTAAAACATAAAGTTCAAGTCTCCAGAGTTAATAATACATAGACTTTTCTGGATACAACAAACAATTACGGAGCCTTCATGTTCAGAAAATTAAGCCCCAGTTCTGTTTTTTTTCTTCATTTTTTACAAGAGTTTATGGACAAAACTCACCTACATTAAGTGTAGATAAATTGCAGGTAAGGCTCACTTAAAAATAAGGTTGCTAAAACCCGCTTTAGATCCATAAAAAAAGGTTTAATAGCAGTTTTAATCCCCTAAAAAAAACTACAAAACCGTCCTCTAAGTTTTGCACCTGTGGCAGTTTTGGCCTCCTAAGGCCAATTTTGACTCGGCCTATGCTGACGTGGCACCCTAATTGAGGTGCCACGTGTTTTTTTGGGCCTTGGAGGGCCAAAACTGCTACAGTTGCAAAACTTATGGGGCAGTTTTGTAGTTTTTTTTCTTAGGAGGCCGAAATCGCAACTTCGTGAAAGTTAAGGAGCGAAAACTGCTATTAAACCTAAAAAAACTACTTCTTATTAGATTTTATAAACAAAATAGTCTCATATATAGACAAAAAAATTTATAAATTCAAACATAATACTTAAAAAAAATAGTTTATTTTTACTAGTGTTATAAATTCAAACATAGTAATAACATACATGTATTTCAAACATTTATAATTCAAACATCAAATGTGGTAATACAACTTAAAATTCACAATTGCTTAAGAAAAGTGTTATACGAAAAGAACCTAAAATATCTAACATAATTAACACTAGGTATATAACCCGTGCGTTGCACGAGTTAGATTATATCTTGTACTTGAGAAAATAAAAATTGTGATAAGTATAATCAGATATATTTTATTTATTTATAATATTTTTAAATGTAGTGATATGAATATATTAATATTAATTTATACTAAAATAAGAGTATTGTTTAAAACATATGAGAATTTATATTGATTTATATCGTAGATTTGTGTAAATATTTTAAGGACAAATAATATAGTTTTTGGTGGATCCAATAATATTTAATAAGTTGAAATACATATATTATAGTTTATCTTAACACAATCATATAAGAAAATTCTTTTATGGTATCGTAGTGGTGCAATAATATGTTGCTTGCCTTTTTTATTTTGGAATCTCATATTCTTTTCTATTAGAGTTAGAGTCATTCATGCTTCATGTGAATATTAATCATAAGAAAAGTTTCAATAAGTTCAAGTTAGAATATGATTAATCTTTGGTGGTTTTGTCTTTTTCATCCTTTGACTATGTTATTTGAAATTATGCAACGTGACCTAACCATTTACTTTTACGTTCCTATTTCTTATTTAAGGTCTCCTATATTTATTAAAAAGATAATCCTTATGGTGATAAATTAGCTTATTTTGAACTTTCATATCAAACCTCTATTTTTAAAAAATTTATTCCGACTTTTATTAGTCCAAATCATTTTAACCAACGGTTTGGTTTACCTTATTGTCACTTTGCTTAATTCATATTTGTGTACTTTTGCTTATGGTGACTTTGCTTAATTACATTAAGAATAGTGATTATTAGATAGAATAAGAGTGGAAAGTTTTTTTAAAAGTTGCACAATTCTAACTTAAAATTAGATAGTATAAAAGAGAGTGAGACTTTTTTTGTGGGTCATAACAACGCGGTTCTAGCTTAAAAAACATCCAAGCATTCAAAATTCGAAAGACACATTCCAATTCTAGTATGCTTTAAAGATCATAGATGCATGCTCAACCTAAGACACTAACTTAAATGAATGCTTTTTAGTAACATTTCAATAAATAATAAAATCAAAGAATCAAATTAACATATTGTTTCAATTTAGTTTTTCTTTTAATTCTATCAAAAGCTCAACTCTATTATACTTTGTTGGATAAAACTAATGTTATAATAGTATTAATCTATAAAAGATGAAGTCTGTTATACTTTGTTAGTCCATATACATCAACTTTTCAACTACTATTTTAGCTTATATTTCATTACGGATGGTGTATTAATAAAATTGATACAACATAGTTTCATGAAGAAAAAATGAATAGGACAATTTGCTGAAAGTAAGTGCAACAATGGCTTATTTGAGTTTTTTCTTTTACAACACCGAAGAGCTTTGAGAAACATCACATGCTTCCTTATATTGAATACCATTAGATAAATTTGATAAATTATTACAATAATATACTACAATGGCTCCATAATAAAAATTGAATATGAGTCTACATATAGAGCAATACGTAAATAAAAGTTGTAAATATCGTACACCTACTCCAGCAAACATCGGAAACAAATTTGTCTAAATTAAATTTAAAATACTTTAAAATATATCAATTAAGATTAGATGCTGATACAATGGTTATGAGAATGACAACACAATTGAATTCACTCAATTATGCACATCAAATCAAATAGAATAAAGATAAAGGGTGAATTTTTTTTTTTAACTCGAGCTTAACAATTTTATTAATTTGATTATAGATATATGATCCCTAAAAAAATAGATTATAAATACATTATACATACAAAAAAATAATACTATGACTATAAAATGAGATAACAAACTCAAGAGTGATATGTGTGTGTCTGGTATGAAGATATGAATGAAAGATGAGATATTTAACTCAGGAATGTTATTGTATGTGTGTAATCAAGGGTGTGAATTAAAAATAAATATATTTGAGGAGAGAGATATCGACACAAATTAAAACCAGGATAGTGGAAGAGTGAGAGATTTCTTATTACTATTATCTAATGAATAAATATCAATTAATTCATTTTTATCATAACAATGATGCTTATATTTTGTAGCTTTTGGAACTTGAAAAGTCTACGATGCAATCACTCTACTTGCACGTTAAAATGCGGAAGAAAAAAACTACAACACAAAATTCAAGAGTATTTGTCCAAGAGTTGCTTGAGAAAGTGACGATGACCTGAAAACCAAAATTTGTACTATAAGCATTTAGCACTTGAAGACAAAATAATATATTTATAAACACAATTGTTAATAATGGAGAAAAAAAATAGGATTTCAAAGGTTGGTATGATAAAACTACTTTTAAATATAATAATCGGAGAATAGAAAATAATACAAATTCCCTCAAAAAAAAAAATTAATACAAATTTTGTAACATACCTTGTATCATAAGGGCCAATTTTTTCCTAGATCATTGAGTAAGAAACCGTGTATAGTAGTAAGAGGTTGACTACACATCACATACCGCCACAAAACAAAAGCTCAAAAAACAACCATATACACACACACACATGAGCATGTGAAAATTCTTTGTTGAAATGCTGTCAATTATGGTCTTATAAATGTAATGTAAGTATACAGAAGGTGAAGGATATGAAACCGATTAATAAAAGTAATAATAGAATACTAATAGGCTAGAGTTAAAAATACTTGCAAATTTCCTTTAAAAAAAAAAAAGAATACTTGCAAACTAATAAGAACTGCATTAGAGTAAAAAAAAATTGCATTAGAGTTGACACAGTAAATATATATCGATCACATTTGTTTTATGACATAGTAGAGGTTCATATATATTTCACATTTAATAGTTGGTGGGCAAGGGCAAGTAGCCATAAATTCATTTATGATAAAATGAAGTTCCAAATTAATCATATTATGATTATGATAAATAAAAAATAATATTGCATTCCCATACAAATTGTACCCAGGTATATTGAATATTCTAATTAATTTGATCATTTGCACGTTTTTGTTTTATTTTTATACTATATATTTTTATATGCTTGATTTTGGAATAATTTCTACATAAAGACATGCGTTTACATATTTAGTTTAATGCATCAGTTTTATGTTATAGGAGTTATATAGTTAAACATTGAATTGGTATAGTAGAAGGTTGCAAGGTTTCAAAATAATGAGAGAACTCTTTGTAGAGTTCTACATCATCACAAAGTTTGCATGAGAACAACTTAAGAGTGAGAATAAACTCTTTTAGAAGTGCCACATAGACATAATGCTTGCATATAATTAACTCAAGTTTCCTTTACAAAGATAATAATATAGATAGATAGATACATAGATAGATTGTACGGTAATCTTGCATTCAACGACTTGTTCACTTCCAGCATCAATTTTCTAAAAATACAAAAAAGATTTTTTTGTTTGCTTATTATTAATTATTACAAGTAAGGGGTTGGGTAGTTCAATCAGTTTGAGTTAAAGGACAAGGAGTCGGAGGTTTTGAGTTCAAAAATCCAGACAAAAAAAATTAATCTAACTACTAATTACTAACATTTGTCATTAAAAAATTAATTATTACAAATCACTCGGTGAGTGTAGCATTATTTTAAGGTATGTAGTTTGATTCAAGGTTTTCCAACTCGAAAGTTTGCCTCAACTCATTTTACCTAGGTAAATTCGACTCATAAACTTGTACGGGTTTATATGAAATTAAAATTATATAAAAATTATTATATACATGACATATATATGCTAATATAATATTGAAGTCATGTTTTTCTTGTTGAAAATGCTGGCCATTTCGTTTTGAATGTGAAATAAGAAAATGTTGACATTGCCGACGTTGGAATCCCCTTGCCGGCATCAGAACCCATTTGTTAGGGACTTTAGATTTCAACGAAAGCTTTGAGAATGTAAGGAGATGTCTCTTCATGTTCTCTTATGTTTGGGAAAAGTGTGGGCTAGAAAGAAGAAAAAGTTGAAAAAAAATGCGCATTTTTTTCCTTCTAAAAATGTAAAATCAGAGAATGCATGTAAACTCGAGATTTATGCAATTTTACCAAATTTTCTATGTTTTAACTCTCTTAAACTCGGTCCAGATTCCGATTTTACAACAAAAAAAAAACAATTTTACCTTTGATTGAACAATTTTTATTTAGGAATTTTCATTCTCAACTATGGATATTGCCTTTGTTTTCCTTTCTTCTAAGACTATAAAATTGAACATTTATAATTTAGTTATATAAATGATAGTCTTTTTGAAGGTATATAGTAATTTTAAAAACTTGGTGGTTTGCTTTCCTTCTCTATTTGTTGATGTTAATATGTTTCTTTTCATTTCTACTATTCTATCATCATGGTTTATGATTGATAATTTCTAGTAATCTATCTTCATGGTTTATGATTGATATATTGCTTATGTTTTGACTTTCATGCAGCTCTTATTTTTCTCATTTTGTTTATCTATGTCTATCTAGACTAAAAGCCTAGCATTTTAAATCAAGCATGTTGTCAATCGACTCATAATGATGTATGGATGGTGAATTTTGGATTTGGAAGTTGTTTTCATATGTTATGTTTATATACACACCTTGTATAAGATAATTGATTGTTTGGCATATGAAATTATTCCTTAATTCATAAAGTTAAATTTGATAAGGTGTTTTCTCCGATTAGTCTTAGAAAATTTTATGCGAGTAGATAAACTAAAATAATATATAAGTCAATTCAAAGATGTCAATATTGTTTATTTAAAAAAAATAATTATTTTTATTTATAATAATTATTTTAAAAAAAAAAACGAAGAAGAAGGAGGAAAGAAAGAAAAGAGTTAATTGACACGTAACGTGTGCAGGTAGTAACCCTAATTTGACACTATAAATATGTAACCGTCTTAATCCCAATCCTCATTCTTCTTTTCCAATACAAAAGAAAAAATGGCAACCGTCGTCCACCGTCAACAATTTCCCAACTTCAGCAATGTCACCGTGGACCTTAACGGAACCAAGGTTAACGTCATCGTCACCGCTTCTGGCGCCATGATCGATGAGTGGATCAACATCACGGTGTACAACGGCAGAAAGTTCCACAGCATGCGAAGGCTCGTGGTCGGGTTCAGCTTGGATCGTCAAGCAAACACATTGAATTTCTGTGTGGATCGCCGATGCATCATTTTCCAGCTCTCTCACGCGGATTACATTCCGGTAAGCCTCCGTTACTTCCTCTGGGAGCGTGGTGTGAAAATGGCAGGGTTCCGTAACACATGGCAACGTGAGGTGCTGTTTTTCTCCAAGCACCGTTTGCTGATGAACATGCCTGCCGGGGATCTCAGCTGGATGAATTCAGACCTCGAGAAGCTTTCTACCGAGGAGTCAATTTCTCTTCATCTCGGATTCAAAGTGGAGCTGAAAGAAGAGATCAAAACAAGTGATTGGAGTCAAAAATATCTCACCGATGATCAAGTTCTTTTTGCTTGTGTTGAATCCTATGGCAGTTTCTTCGTTGGTGTGGAACTCAAGATGTGGCATTTGTTCTTCACATGAAAACCTAATCAATAAGTTTCTTGTTATCATCAACTTGTCATGTGATCAAGTTCTTCTTTATGCTTATGCTTCTGATATTTCTCTTGGAAAACCTAATCAATACTATCAATAAGTTTCTTTAAATTTCTATCGTTCTTTACTAATCTCGTTTTGCTTTTAATTAATTCTCATGGTCGACAATGCGTTTGTCCTATGTTACTGAATAAAATATTTCTTCAAATAAAAGTAAAAGAAAAAATCAGGAAGAAATTCATCTTGTGGGTGCAAGAATTTCATTTTGAATATGCTACATTGTTTGGAAACCAAAATGCTGCTAATAGAAAATGAAAAGTTCCTCAAAGAAAGAAAAAAAAAATTGAACAGATTGAAGGGAAATATATCTCCAAAATGCATTCGTGTAATGGATTATGAAAGAGAGTATTTACATAAAAGTATTTACTGCTCATATACTTCAAAATGTATGAGTATGACTTACAAATATTCAATATGTATCTTGTATCGATATATGTCCCAATACATATCAAGAGAGTATTCGGTGATTAAATTTTATGTTTTTAAAAAGCATTGTCCAATACTTTTTATATACATCAGAGATACGTGAGGGATATGCGGTGGAAAATTTGTATACGCGCGATGCACGATGTATCTACTATTTTTGGGATATATGTAATTGACTATGTAATTATGTTCTCTTTTTGTGATATATCATGTATGCAATTGATTAATTGTGACTTTTTTATAATTAATATATTTATGTTGTTGCCCAATGTCCATAGTCTGTTTTGTGTCTTTTTGTTTGTTTGAAAACGCTGTTATTGATGATTAGTGTGTGAAGACAATTTCATTGTTGTGCCTTATCGTTGTTCTATGTCTGTTTGGTTTATGTTTTGCGTCTATTTTTTTTCTTTTGAGTTTTAATCCATAGCCATAATATTTTTTTCCCATATAACTTATCAGATACCTACAGATAAAATAGATGATGTTATAACTTGATTTAATCTTAACTGCTGAATATTTCAATTTAAATTTTGGCTTGCTTATTCTCATTTACGTACTCTTTGTAAGTTGTAATATTGTGCATAAAAAACAACAAGTGTGAGAAATTGTTAATGTCTTGGTATCATGAATTGGATGTGTTGGACAAGGACATAAAATTATGGCACACCATGGGATTTCATCATGTTCCTTCTCATATCAGGAAGATTTTCCAGTCATGCCGACACTGAGTGGTGGATTTGAGCTCAGACCAACCAATTTCTGAGAGCAATCATGTTCTTAAAACAAAATCACCAAAGCATATGCATTGGCCCAACTGCACTTTTCAACATTATAGCTGAAAAGTCATCGAAATGAGAAGGTGTTACATTTTCTTGATCTGATTAATTTAATTTGTATCAAGATTTGTATCAGAAACACTCGCTATATCACCTGCTGACAATGTCTAACAATGTCAACATCATGGCTAACAATGTCTCTTAGTTTCCCTTCTTTTGCCCAATATAAAACCCAATCTATAAGTATCATGTCAAAACCACCTTCAGTTCCATCTTCAATTTTATGCAACTCAAGGTGCTTTCTACAAAATAATATTTCAAGCAACATGACACCAAAGCTGTAGATATCCACTTTTGCAGTGATAGGTGCATTTTTAAGCCATTCTGGTGCCAAATATCCCATTGTCCCTCTAACATTAGTGCTTGTTCTACTTCTGTCTTTCATTAGTAGCTTTGCCATTCCAAAATCTGCAATTTTTGCAGTATAATTTGAGTCAAGAAGAACATTGTGCGGCTTTATGTCGCAGTGGATTGTCTGAAGGTCACACTCTTCATGCAGGTACATCAAGCCTCTAGCAATTTCAACAACAATTTTAGCTCTATGTTCCCAACTTGGTTTATCTTTATCCTCCTCAAAAATGAAACTTGATAATGTTCCATTTCTCATCATTTCATACACCAGAAGCCGATGATTCTGCTCGTTGCAGTAACCGAACAACCTCACAAGATTCTTGTGATGTGTCATACCAATTACTTGAACTTCATTAACAAATTCCTTTTCACCTTTTTCCTCTACATTTTCAAGTTTTTTCACAGCAACCTCAACCTGTTCACCTTCCAAGACCAAAACACCAAAATAGACTGTACCAAAACCTCCGCGACCGAGTTCGTTTCTGAATCCGTTTGTCGCTTCTCTCAACTCTTGGAATGAAAATGCCTTTAAGTTGATGTCCACAGGCTTTGGCTTCGGCAGAATCTCTTTCTTGATAAGATTGCCGAATGTGGGATGATAATAGATAGCAATAGTTGCAAATACAATAGCAAGCATGGAACAGGTTGACGCGGCTACGATCAAAACGACTCGAGAAGATGAATCATTTTGATCCTCTTGAAGAATTTGAGGAACTTTAATCAGTGTCACTTTATTGCTAGTTTCAGGTATGCTTATTCTTGCATTTAAAAGAGGTGTCCTTTTCTTATAACAAACCGAGTCAATCAAAACAGCAGCCATGCAGAAACAATCATTCATCACTTCCTTACTGCAACTGTCCAAATCAGATGAGTCTATTCTTTGTAGATCAAAAAATATGCTGTTTGATATATCAGCATTTTGAATTTTCACCATTGTGATGTTTGATGCAGAGGAATTCGTATTTGCAGCACAGAAATCCATGGCAACATTAGGATAACACCCTTTGGATGGAAAATTTGGATCAAAAGGCGTGTATCCAGGTAAACAACTACAGTTAACTGTGCTGTTATCAGGTGAATTGCAAAAACCATACATACCACAAATAGCATTCACTGTGCATGGATGTGTTATAGCCTGCCATATAACTGTCCAGTGGTTTCCACTCTCTTTAAGATAAATCAGCTGTTGAAAATTTCCACGGTCGTTGGTCGTTGCTCGGTGATAGTAGTTTTGAACTGGACTAGGCACTTCTGTGGTCATGTTAAATATGCTGTGTGTGTCATTGACAGCATAAATAAAAGCTGTTATGTTGCTGAAGATAAGTCTTACACTTGTGTTAGAAGTAGTTGAAGTATACCAGTAACCAGGATCCGAATACCGAAATGCTGATATAACAATGTTGCCATCGGATATTTGAACCTCTAATTTATATTGACCAGTTGAGTAATCTTCTGTTCCATTTGCATTGGAAAAAAGCATCTGACTCATGTTCAAAATTTGGCCTGGTAGAATAGTATCTGTTGGTGAATCAAAACTCTGCCAGATGATTTTTGAATGAGAGTTTAACAAGACAAAATTTCCATTATCTTGCATCATAGCAGAAGTTGCATTTTTACAATTGTATATTAGAACTGAAGTTTTATTTGCATGTTGCAGTAAAAGTTGGCCTTTTACTGTGAGATTAATGGTTGAACCGATTCGAGCTGGATCGTCACGGTTTGCAGACCAAACCAATGTTTTCTGTGGAATCTTATCAAACCAAATTCCAACAAGATAGTGAGAACTAACAAGAGGGTAGAATCCAAAGGCAAAATCTCCAGAGGGTGATTTCCATGATGAATTAGTGCCAGCAACAACGCTGGAGCCTAATTCAATAGTATTATTATTCTTATTACTGGTCCTTTGAGCTCTAGAAACGATGAAGAGCAAAGAATATGCAATGAAAGAAGCAAGGAATTTAGTGGTAACATTCATATTTTTTTTAAGAAAAGTGAGAATTGTGGGAAAGACTAATGAGTTGGGCGATGAAGCTAAAGTTGTAACTAAAACCGTTTTATATGCATTATAATCATCATGATTAATTGGAGAAGAGTCTTTTCTTTGGATTAGGACAGTGCATGGAAGAAAAAAGTTTAGATAAGTCTAGAATTCTTGCCTTTCAGAAAAAAGTATTGAATTCTTTGATTGAAGCAATCAAAATTGACTAGTAGTAGTGGAGTAGTATACCATTAGAAGACGTATAGAATGTAAATTGTAATAATCTTCTAAAGAGCTTGCTAGATAACTTTAATTAGTGGGTAAAAAATAGATAATTTTGATTAGTAAAGATTCAAATATGCATCTTGAGTCTAAACTCAATTACGTATACAAAATGCAGTCTAATGGGTTGATGAATTCAACTTCTGAAAGGTGGTTTGATATTGAATTTAGACATTTTTTCAAATAAGTTGTTAGTGCATGGACTTTTTTGTCACGGAAAATTCAACATATATAACAGTGCCTTCATGCTTAGAAAACCAAACAAAACTCCATGTATTTTGGTACCATGTTGTATACTAGTACTGTTTTTATATGGAAGCAAATTCAAATCAATCTCTTTTTCTTTTTGAGATTTTTTTTCTTTTACAAATAATAATTGCGCTCAGGTGTAAGATTTCATGTTAACATTTAATTTCTTCCTTCAGGTTAAATTTTAATTTTTGAAACCTCAAATTCAGTATAAAAAAAACTTGTGATCATATAATTATCGTATAAACATTTGGGACAATACCAACGAAAGGAGTCTAGAAGAAGGAAGGGTTAACAACATGAAGAATTTGAACCTCGATCGGAAGATGTATTCACATTTATTGTCCGACGCACATTGAAAAAGATTATCTCTAAATGAAAAGGAATGTACGGAAAATCAAGAAAAAGAAGAAGCGAACAAACATTTGAAAAATCTAATGATTTGACTCAAGTGTCTAATGAACTTTAGTTAAAAATGAATAGTATGCGAGAGTCAAAGCTCGAATCCTAACTCAAACAATTATTAGACGGACTTTACTTATTTCTCGGTCGAATACTAAACTGTTAAAACCTTTTTTAAAAAAAACTAAAATGGAATATATTACCGATGTCAAACAAATGTATCTGCATAAAGAGTGTCTTAATAAATTTAGGAAGAGTTTACAAAGTTACATTACATGGATAAACACCAACAAAACATAATAAAACAAGAAAGAAAACAACTATGAAATACTACATAAAATTTGGGAACCATTTGAAAGTGGAATATGATAACTTTTTCCAGGCAAATTTGCCCTATAACTTTTCCAGGCAAATTATGATAACTTTTTTAATTTGCCATATGTACTTTGATCATATTTGTAATACTTTCTGGTTATTAAATTTAAGATTATTAAGAGAAAAAAAAGATCGGTATACTATATGCAACAATATATATATATATATATATATATATATATATATATATATATATATATACTCTTAAACACA
>Ga0228711_1001409_pt1 | contig 35236 bp, 19 predicted proteins | sample MedpolnodulmetaG_2_FD_177996 | JGI IMG/M metagenome (GOLD analysis project Ga0228711, IMG submission 177996) | Root nodule microbial communities from Medicago polymorpha collected in Santa Monica, California, United States - brown nodules | ecosystem: Host-associated > Plants > Roots > Nodule... | reverse complement strand
GGGGGGTAGTGAGGATAATAGGAAAATAGCCTGGATTAATTGGGAGTCTGTTTGTACTCCAAAGGAGATAGGAGGATTGGGGGTGCGGAGGGTGGGAGCTTTTATTTATCTTTGTTGGGTAAGTGGTGGTGGAGGATGTTGGTGGAGAAGGATGGTTTATGGTATCGAGTTTTGAAAGCTCGGTATGGGGAGGAGTGGGGGCGGTTGAAGGAGGGCGGTTCTCACTGCTCGACTTGGTGGAGGTCGATGTGTAGGATTCGTGAGGGTCTAGGAAAGGGTGTTGGGCGGTGGTTAGATAATAACAGTCGGCGTGTGGTGGGTGCTGGCAATGCTACTTTCTTTTGGCATGATATATGGGTGGGGGAAGTTCCTCTAAAACTCAAATTTCCCCGTTTATATGAGCTTACGTTGAATAAAGAGTGTTCGGTAGCGGAGGCGAAGAGGGACTTGTGTGCGGTTGGGGGAGTAGAGAGGGTGTGGCGGCGTCACTTGTTCGCATGGGAGGAGGAGAGTGTGAGGGAGTGTTCTATCTTACTTGATAACACTGTTTTGCAGGATAATGTTCTGGACTCGTGGCACTGGTTGTTAGATCCTATTCACGGCTACTCGGTGAAGGGAGCTTATCATTTTCTTACCACTACCGGTGCTCCTTCGGACAGAAATATGGTTGATGATGTCTGGCATAAGCATATTCCATCGAAAGTGTCTGTGTTCGTGTGGCGGCTCCTCCGTGATCGACTCCCTACAAAAGACAACTTGGCGCGGCGACAAGTCATTCCCACTACGGATACGGTCTGCATTACAGGTTGTGGAGGGTTGGAAACTTCAGCACATTTGTTCTTACACAGTACATATTCAGCTCTCTTTGGCACTATGTATGGCGCTGGTTACACATTACTTGGGTGTCCCCTGGTAACATCAGACAACATTTTCTTCATTTCACATCAATGGCGGGGCTGCCTAGATTCACTCACACATTTATGAAAGTGATTTGGTTTGCCTCTGTCTGGGGAATATGGAAGGAAAGGAATCACCGTGTGTTCCAAAACACGGCCACTATCCCTTCGGTCCTTGTTGAATAGGTCAAATTAAATTCTTTCCTATGGTTAAAGTCTAAACAGGTGAATTTTGCTTATAGTTATCATGATTGGTGGCAAAATCTCATTCTTTGTATGGGTGTCCACTTGTAATTCGTTTTTGTTTTGGTGGTGGCTACTTGTTGTAGTCACCTTACTCTTGTAAATACTTTTGGGTGATTTGCCCTTTGTACACCTTGTGCGGGGTGAATCATTGATGTTAATATATCCCATTTTAGTTTGTTCAAAAAAAAAATTTAGAAATAAGATTAACAATAAGAGATTCAATATGTGATTTCTGCCAAATATTTTCTTTGCTAAATGCCACGTACGAATTCAACGTTTGATTGGCTAGTCCCTCCATAATAAATAGCATATCTCACATATATTATTTTTTTTCTTCTTTTAATTAATATTTATGTTTTTTGACCAAGAAAAAAATTTATATTTAAGATTTCGTTCTATTTTGCTTTCTTAAATTAATTATTTTAGACAAATTTAATTACTTGAGTTTTTTTATTCATTTTAGTCTTTTAAATTACAAATATTAAACATTAAATTTATTTTTTTAGTCAATTTAGTGTCTTGAGTTTTTTTTATATTCATTTTAGTGTGTGCTTGGATTGGCGTCGTCTAGAATTGATTTTTGGTAGAATTGGGTTTGAGACAATTGATTTTGATTAAAAATGAGTTTGATGTGAATTGATTTATGTTTGGATAGACTCATATAAAAGTGATTATCATGACTTGATGTTGTTTGAATAGTTTGAATCAAAATTGATTTTGAATGTATAATGATCGAATTATCCTTTTAATTGCATTTAACACTAGGCATCACATTCTTATTTTTTTTAATTATTTGAACTTATGTTGAAATTATTCATATACTTTTATGCAATTTTTGGATTATTAAATTAAGGGTCATCTTGGTACTTAAAATAGAATTAAGTAATAAATTTTATATTAAAAAGCTAATTTTTAAAACTTTTAAGACATTAAATGCACAATTTTTAAGAAATTTTTTTTACATTTAGTTTCTTAACTTATACCCTAAAGGCACAAGTTAACATTTCCCTTAAATTAAATCTAATTATATAAAATTAGTAAAAATAATATTCAGACTTGACCAAAAAAATATATTCATAAAAGATCGATATAATATTATAAACCTAAGATTTTATTGGTTGGCAAATTCATTTTCAAATAATATCAAATTTACCAAAGTCAAATGAACTAATTTTTTTTTACCACTGTCGGTCATCGTGTCAAACTATCTTGAACCAGACCAATTTGGTTAATGAGTCACTAACTCAGTGAGGAAGTCAATGAATTTTTTACCACTACAATTTTTTCCCAACCCGCCACTCCTTGTTCTCTCCTTTTCTTTCTTGAACCGCAAAATGAGGAGCCATTCTCTTATTTTCCTGCAAATGTCACTGTAGCAAGCAACAAAAGTTGTAGCAAAACTGATGCAAAGGGGCAAAAATAGAAATAGTGTTGGTGACTTAGGGGTGCGCCAGCTTTAAAAAAAATAGATTTTGGGTTAAAAGAATCTAGAGATATTTTTTAGAGATTTTTAGAAAAAATCCAAAGCTACTTCTGTTTTTTTAGAGATTTGTTTAACAGTTGAGTTCCTTGTATAGATAAAATAGATTTCTTAAAAGCTACTTGGAATAGCTTTTTATTTTGAGTCTAAAAATGATTTTTTTTTAACAAATTGAAATTTTTTAAAATCTGAAATAAACACTACAAAAATAAAAATAAAATGATTTTTTAGTTAAAGAAATAGATTTTTTTCTCTAAAAAATTCCAAACAAACGGGCCCATGATGTTGCTAAGAGAATCGATTCTCTCACAATTGAAAAGCTAATAATTCTAGCTTTAGCCATACGCACGATTTTGGGCAAAAAGTGCGGTTACGGCGAAAGTAAAATTGAGAATCAAACATATTAGATTCGCATTGGACAGTGTGAAAACGCATGTTAGGTGTTTCCACTGCTAAACCAAGCAGACACTTAGTTTTTTAAGTTATAAACATTTTGATCTCTAATATTTGACAAATGAGACAATGATGGTTATGTGGTTAGTTCGAAAAATAAGAAATGACAATTTTTTTAGCACTAAAACTTTCAAAGTGTCGGAGGTCATTGATGTCGCAGTTGGTTTTTAGGGAGAAATTTTGGTCTCTTGTATTACCATTATATTGTTTGATCAGGTAATTTGATGGTAGTTTTTTAGTTGTTAGTTAGATTTTTTTGAAAGCTTGAATACTGCTTATGCTTCATTTTGATATTTCGATCAAGTACCACTTGTATTGAATTCTATCTTCGTACTATCGTTAAAATATTTTCTTTTCCATTAAAACAAAACCAATACCTCCAACATTAAAAAGTTAAAGTATAAAACTAAAATAAATAAATATGGGATCAAAATATCTAATGTTTTTCACTAACAATATTTAAAATAGTTCAAAAATTATTTTCAGCCAAATAAGAGATTAATGGGATGAGTCACTGACTAGATCGTTCTTTTTATGACGTTTCGTGGCACTATCTAAAATTGTGCAAGTAAACTATCAACTATTACGTCCGCACAATAAAACAATTCAACTACAACTCTATCGAAGTCCTATTGTACTGTAATATTCGTTCTAGAAATACAACCTCATCAAATGTGATGCTAAGACCAATTTAATATGGTACTAAAACTACTCTATTGTGGTACCAAGACCTCTCTAATATTCTACAAGGATCACTCCTAAACCGAAGGGACAATGATATCTTGACCACTCCAAATCGGTACTATGACCACTCCTAAATCAAAGGGCAAAATCTCTCCCAAGAGAAAAATTACCGGATCGACGAAACAAAAAGGGGAGAAGTGGCTCAGAAATGCATCAAGTAGAATAGAGAAAAGAAAGCGCTTGGAAATGCCTAAAGCTTCGGCGCACTTTGGAAAGAGCCATGAACACTCCTTATATAATGTTGGAAAATAACCAATGTGAAACTTTACTGTTTTTCAAATTACACTCACTAATGTACTCTATTATCCAATGTGGGACTCTAGAGTTTTTTTTCCCTTCCAATTCACACAAGCTATGTTCCAACAATCCTCCACTTGAATTTAAAGAAAAAATCTAAAATAGTGTGAGATGCTTCTATAAGAATTGTGCATAAAGAAATGTGTCTTCCTACTTGAACATTTGCAAAATGAGCATGATTCAGATTTTACTAAAATGACTCATAGCCTCGAATTCTATCTCTCACTCACACTCAACTTTGTCTTAGACGTATTCTCAAAAATCTTGTTCATGAGCTATATAAGCCTTTAATCCACAACCAAAATGTCAACAAAACACGTGTCAACATTCTTCTGAGCTTTATCATTTGCCATTGTATTCAATACATGTGTCATCAGCTTGTGTGTTGACGCATACTTGCTGAAGTGTAGCCATTGTTTTTTTTTTATTTTTATAGAGAAGTGTATCCATTGTTGAGCGCGTATTTCTTGAGCGAGTTTGATGAAGAAGTTTGGTTTTTATGAGAGAGATAATGGATAAAAAGTTGCTATATATGATATATATTAAAGTTATTTGCATATATCAAGAAATGATTTTACTTAGTAAGAAATTTTGAATATATTCTTACCTTTTATCGGTTCACTTACTCATCTACTTCATTTTTATGCAAGTGTAAAATAATTGATAAAGTTAGCGCAAAATTGGTCGAAGTACTTAATGCAGCCTTAAAGTTTGAACATGGATACCTTTTGTTTTGCTTTGTTAAAACCTATATGTAAAAACGAAAATAATACCTTCCTTTTACTTGTCAGATTTTAGGGAAAAGAACAGTTCATGTATTTATACGACATTTTTAAACTTTGATGAGTAAATGAGCCAGTAAAAGTATATTTAAAATTTTAATTAAAACAATTTCTAAATTTATGAAACATGTGTATATAAAGATAAAACACTTTTTTTTTTGAGGTATATAAAGATAAAACACTTGATGTGTTAGTTTAAGGGTAATAGCTTATAACTTGAAGGTGTAGAGTTCATATTTCCTTTTATCATTTTGTAAAATGGGTATTAATGTCACTTCGATTAATAAAATTTTCTCCCATCCTTATTTCTTTTTTAACAATATATACAAACAAACATAATAAGACACTATTAACCGTTCTTCCAAGCCAATCCATCGTTGTTGTTGAGTGTTTCATATTTTTTCTCAACCTATTTATATATGGAAAAAACTTGTTGGCACTAATGCCAACAAACATGAAGACACACGAATTGCTTATAGCCATCAGATGAAACACATACGCAGCGCTTGTATTCTCTCTCCCATGTATTTTCATTGCACTGGATATTTTGTGTGTTGAAATTCGTGTGGAAAATGGATCGTGTGCTATATATACATATACCATTTCTCTTTATATATATATATATATAGTTAATGTTGACCAATATATTTTGTCAGCTAAATCACGGATTCTATACAGCCGGTTGTACTGTATACCGTTAGATTAATAGAGACGTAATAGTTTGTTTGTTTTGAGAAGAAACGTAAGAGTTGGAGAAATAAAGCATTTTCAAGATTGAAATCCCTTTTTTATATTTCTATCAACTAAATTACTAACATTTTTTTCTTTAAAAGAAATTTTGTATGTATCTATAGAGTTCTATAGATTTAGATAATAGCAGTATTTCTGTGCTCGTTCATGGAAGGAATATAATGTAATATTACCCACAATGATATTTGAACATTTAATATTTTTCAACACCCATTAAAAACATCATTTCATCTCTATCTTTTTTTTTTTCCTCCTATCAAATCATCAATCGACTACTTCTATCATAATACTCATTTTATTTGGTCGCACGCACAGACATACATAAATGATTTAATTATTTGAAAAATACAAATTAATTATTCTTTTCTCTTTCTACTTTATTCAAGTATGTGTGTACACGTAAATAGTTTCATCAAAGAGTTGTGATCCTACAGGACTTCCTAGTACCTAAGTAGTGAGAAGAACTGTAGTGACCAAGGTAAAACCATTGTTATTGTTAACCCTCTTTATTCCATAGAAGTATTTTCTCTTCTTGTGTAATACTCTCTTTAAACTCAACTCCCTCCCTCATTTCACGTCTCTCCACCCCCTTTCCTCCATTTTGAAGAAGCTTATAGGTAGATATATCAAAGGAGTACAAGGATCATCCAATTGCAAATTCCAGTTGTGAACCTTGATATATACTCTAGGGTAAAATACAGACAAATGTGAGCTCAATTATGATTGTGATGACGACACGAATTCCTAAAACTTTTATATTGTGATCGCAATTGTGATTGCGAAAACAACAATTTACGGAGGCTATATTTCCACCCTTATACAAAGTGATGAAAAGTCAAACACACACACATTGCATTAGATAATAGCACAAATCCGAAAACTAAATAAAATTAGTAGCACAAATCTGAGAACTAAATAAAATCGTCCATGATCGATGCTTTCTGTTTCTTGGATTTTTTATGAATCAAACATGTATATCTTATGTATATATGTGTGATTCAGTGATTGTACGTGTTTCCAATTGCTTGAGATATATCCTCCACACACACACCGTTGAATGCGAGAAATGGAGAGAAAACAAAATCCAAATGGAAACCAAAGCAAATAATCTCCATGATTAAAAGTGAAACGAAAGAACTCGAATGATCCCTAAATAAAAATTGATGATGATGATTTTTTTTTTTGAGGGGATGATGATGATTATTAATACATAGTTATTGTCTTATCAAGATATTTAGATTTAATTCGACAATGGAACTAAAATTAATTAACAAAGCTAGCTAGAAAATCTAGTACTATACCAACACAAGCATCACCTACCCTGGTTTAGGGTTTTGGTTCCTTTGTCCCTTTTGATGCTAATGCGTGTTGTCACCTTGTGTATATCCACAAGAGATCGATATTTCTCCTTCTCATGATGATTGTTAGCCTGAGATGATTCAATCGTAGTTATGGCTTTTCTAATTATTCCTTGATCAGCCTTTTCTTCCTCCAATGTTGTCATATTCCTCTTGCGGTTAATACGGTTTCTGCTACATTTGGGGGCAGTCTCCATGTAAACAGCATTAAGAGATCGAAATTTCTTCATCTCATATTGATAATTCTCTGGCTGATGATATTCAATCTTAGTTATTGCCTCATCAACCAACTCCAATCCTTCTTCCAATATAATCATATTCCTCTTGCTGCTACTGATCCTAACTTCATCGCTCAGCTGAATAAGTTGCTCAGCAGCTTCCTTCTCAGTGAACTCATTTTCGTTTGTGATTGTAAGAGATTCATTAGAACGTGGTTCAGCCATTTGATGATGATGGATTGATTTTGATTCAACTATAGCTTAATGTTTTCAACTCTTTTTTTTTGGTACAATATGTATCCAACTCTTTATATTAGGTGCCTTAATATATATACTGGTATGCTGAATATCTTATGAGAAGAAACACGTACAACAGCTTTTTTATTGGCAATTCAATAGGTGATTTATGCTAAATACATTATTTGGCAAATGCCACGTATGAATTAAATGTTTGATTGGCCTGTTCTTCCATGATAAATAGAATATCTTACATATATTTTTGTCTGCATTTAATTCATATTTATGTTCTTTGACCAAGAAAAAAAGTTTTTTTTTTTTGAAGAAAAAAACGTTATATATATGATTTCGTTCTATTTTGATTTCTTAAATTAAATTTTTTAGACAATTTAATGTCTTGACTTTTTTTATTCATTTTAGTCTTTTAAATTACAAACATTAAACATTAAATTCATTTTTTAAGACAATTTAATGTCTTGAGTTTTTTTTATTCATTTTAGTCTTTAAATTACAAATATTAAACATTAAATTAAACTTTTTAGACAATTTAATGTCTTGAGTTTTTTTATTCATCTTAATCTTTTAAATTACAAAGATTAAACATTTTGATCTAAATGTTTGTAACTTATAGGAACCAAATTGTCAAACCTTTATAATTAAAAGACCCAATGTATTCAAAGTGACAAGGGTAATGTTGGTTTGATATAGGGTTGTGCGGTTAACTTGGAAGGTATGGAATGACAAAATTTAGTTCTAAAGCTTTTAAGGTGTCGGAGTTCATAGATGCTCGAAGTTAGTTATTGGGGAGAAATTTGTCTCTCCTTGAATTTTTTATTTATGAATGATTTACATTACTATTAGATTGTATGATAAAGTAATTTGGAGGTAGTTTTTAACTTGTTGGTTAGATTTTTTGAAGGATTGAATGCTACTTGTACTTCATTTTGATAAGACGCTTCTATAAGAATTGTGAATAAACAAAGGTGTCTTTTGACTTGAACATCTGCAGAGTGAGTAAGATTCAAATTTTATTAGAATGACTCATAGTCTTGAACTCAATTTCGTACTTCAAATATCACACAACCTTTTTCTTAGATGTATTCTCAAAAACTTCGTGCATTAAAGACCTTAAACATCTTTCCCACTAGTTGACACTCTAATAATTTTTGGGAGATTAGTCACTTTAGTCTCTGAATAGGAAAGGAGTCGTCACTTTAGTTCCTGAATGCAGATAAATTGCAAAATAGTCCCTGAATGCAGACTCTGTTAGTCAATTTAGTCCCTGAATGTAGACTTTGTTCATCACTTTAGTCCCTGAAATTGACCAACAGAGTCTACGTTCAATGACTGTTTTGCAATTTCTCTACATTCAGGGACTAAAGTGACTACTCCTCTCCCATTCAGGGACTAAAGTGACTAATTCCCCAATAATTTTTCCTAGAATTTCATATGAAGCGGCCCCCACTTTTAAACAAGGAAAGGTCACATCCAACAATTTTAAATTGTTAATGGCTCTTCACTTCTTTATGTTTATTGAGGTGTGAGGCAATGTAAAACCAAACTACCCAAAAATATAATTATCTTATGAGCGTCGACCCACTTCCTACTTTACCATCGAGAAACATGTCTTGACTTAATCTGAGTAATTTTACTCAGATGTAATTCTCTTTCATATGGCTATTGTTCATTGGCATGTGAGGCAGTGTAAAACCAAACAACCCAGAAAATGATTAGTTCTCCCTAAAAAGGAGGTGATCCAGTCGCACCTTCCAGTACGGCTACCTTGTTACGACTTCACTCCAGTCACTAGCCTTGCCTTCGACATCCCCTCCTTGCAGTTAAGGTAATGACTTCGGGCATGGCTAGCTTCCATAGTGTGACGGATGGTGTGTACAAGGTCCGGGAACGAATTCACCGTCGTATAGCTGACCAGCGATTCTGGCTTCATGAGTACATTAGAGTATGACCACTTTTCGACAAAGTCTCTCAATATTTGCTTTCTTACAGACTTAAACGTCAAATATTTACATGTACAACCCTCACATTCAAGTTTAACAATTCGACCTGCATGCTCTTTAAAGATCAAAGAGTATGTTATTTTTAAGTATTATGGAATAAAATATATATTGAAACGGGTGCTCCTCATATGCTTCTCACTCTAATTGGGTCAAGCCATGGCTGACTGACTCATGTTTTTTAATAATGGCTCACTCATGTTTTTTAAGTATTATTTTAAGGCTTAAACCTCAAGTTTTATTCATGTTGGTGAATTTGTGTTAGCCAATTTTGACAATTTTAGATATATATCAAGTTCCATATTGGAATCTCATCTCATGAGATTAAATGGAGAAATTAAGAAGGCCTGCACGTAACGTTAAAGGCATACACGGGTAGACCAATGAAGACAATAAGTTGCATAATGCCTTTCCTATAGATCCACTATATTTGTAACAACAACAACTCAATTTGTAAGTGAACGTGCTTAATTAGCAATTAAAGATTCCATCTGCATAACGTTCAAATATATACACAATATGAGATCATATATACATTCAAATATCTAAGTATCATTTTAAAAATAAAAAAACAAACAAGTTTCATTGCCATAAAAATAATAATCCAGCTTCACACACTCTTATTTAATTTAATTTTCGAGGGTCCCTTTCAGCTCCTCACTTTCACAGTTACACTTTTATATATCACTCTTAAATTATTTCTTTAATTCCTTAGCTGAAAAATAACTGTTGGAAACTCTATAGACTATAGTCATACAAATTTGCTATATAAATTACCATCACCCGTTCCTCATTTTTCATCACATCAAATAATATATATCTCTCATTCTAAGTATCATTCCCATTATCACTAAATAATATCCAGCCATGGCTTTCTTTTTGAAGCTGTTTGTTATCATATCCTTGTCAACAATAGTTACAGCAACGTCATTGAGCTCAACCAAAACCCTAGCATCACGTTTAGAATCATTTGATGGCAGTGGCCCTAACAACAAATGTTGGGAGACAATGTTGGAGCTTCAACATTGTACTGGTGATATTGTTACATTTTTTCTCAATGGTCAGACACATCTTGGATCTGGTTGTTGTAATGCTCTTCTTACCATAGCTCAAGAATGTTGGGGTAATTTGCTTACTTCGTTGGGCCTCACAACAGAAGAAGCTGAAATTCTACGTGGCTTTTGTTCTCGTGTTGCCTCTGTTAACAATTCACTTTTACCATCTATCACCGTTGATGCTCCTGCACCTGCACCTGCACCTATCAACGATTATTAAATTTCCTACTCTTATGAAATGCATGCCACGTTTAGTCCATCAATAAAAAATGTTATGTAACAGAGCTACTATGTAATATATGATATTATTTACTTTCCTTTCTTTTTTTTTTAGGCTATGAATGTTTTTTTGAGTGAGTGATGAACATTTCAATTGTCGTGGAAAAAATGTTGTCACATGCGATATGAATATTTACATTATATAAATTCCTAATATTGCATTATGACAATATGAAATGGCCCATTAGCTCAGTTGGTTAGAGCGTCGTGCTAATAACGCGAAGGTCGGCATGGGCCATATTTTTTCTTTTATTTCAGCAAGTTTTCCCAATTATAGAAACAAACACCAATAATCTTTCCTGACTACAAGGAATCCGGTCCCTCAATGAGCCACTCTAGTCTAATTAAGGATAGTTCCTCACGTGCCGAGATGATTTTTCATTGCTAAAACAAGCGGCTTTAGTTTCTTACCTTCTCTCTAGGTTATCTCCAAAGTCAAACCGTTTACAGAAAACTAGTAACTATCCTAAATTCCAAATTCTGTCTTTTTCCTTTTTTTTGTTCTTTTCCTCACATCTATCCATAGGTCTATCACGTAGAGAAAAATCCTTTATCTTTAAACAGAACTATAATTCAAGTGACATTTTATCAGCTCATTGCTACTTTTGTTGGTAATAATAAGGAGAAGAGAAAATTCCAATTAATGTTTGGAAATAGGTATCAACACAAACTATATTATGTATTTTAAATTGAACTCTTACTTTTAATGTAATCAAACAGAACAACAATACAAGAGTATTTCTTCATTCTCTAGTCTTAAGTTCTCTAAATTTATTATTAGTGTCACATGTAAACAAGTCATGTGCTTCTCTTGTCTTATTCAAATTTATTTAGTACGTACTAATATTAAACGATGATACTTTCTATCTTCTAAAAAGTTTAATATCTTTCCAACGTGATTCCATGTAGCTGGAAGGATCATTCTGAACATAAACCCCGAATTTGAAGTAGTGATTGGCATCTCCACGACCAGCAGTATCATACTTTAGATCACCATCGATATAAACCTTAACATTGTTAGCACCCACATTATGAATAACGTTCACCTTGAACCACCTATTATAGATATTTGGAGACAGAACAGGACCCCTATAATAATTTAATGAACCATCATAGACCCTAAGCTGTGAGGTTGTCGAAGTAGGATTTGCACCAAACACTTGCATAATACACACTCCTGATGTGCCCCCAGGAACATAACCCTGCCCTTCAAATTGCCATACACCAGATGTATAATCGTACCCCTGCAAGTGAAACCTTAGATATCACGCACTAGAACCAAAAATGATCTCAGACGCATAAAATTGATTTTGACATATTTGAGTGATGTTGATGATATAGTCACTGGAACTTGTTGTAACTTGAAACTATAATTTGTAAAAGTTTTTGATTGTTTTTTACACTTAAATTATTATTGAACCCACTTTTATATAATATATAGATTTTTAATGAAAATAAATTTTACAAAATCAATGAATTTTTGTCATAGTAGAATCAAACACACGCTTACCCTAATACGAATCTCGGTTCGTGGTTGTGTTGAGCTGCCAGTCTCGAAAGGCTTGTCTGTTGGGTATATCCAAAATTTGTGCACACCGTTTATAAAGCTGTAACGCTCGTTTTGTGAAACATTGTAAGGCTTTTGAACAATAAAGTTTGAGCTATCTAATGAGAGACGAGTGAACCCTATTGTGGGATCCACAGCGGCTGAGGGAGTGGTGGCTTGATAGATGAGTAATGGTAAAAGGAGCAGGTGCAGAATTGGTAACAACGCCATTGTTTTAGGTGGAAGGGCTTGATAGATGAGGAATGAGGATGGTTTGATTGTGCTCTCTATATGGTTGTGGTTAGGAGTATATATAGCCTATCTTTTAAACGTAGAAGATGTGAGCAGATAGATATTTTGTAGTAATAGTTTTTTTTTGTCACTGTTGGAAACAAAAATTCATTTTTAAAAATGATTGAAATCGTATTCACCAATTATTGAATGAATATAAAAAATAAATTGTTGTTTGTAATAATGGTAGGAGAGAATATTCAATTTGCTCACTTGATTTATAATGACAAAAATAAATAAATGAAAATAAGAAAATGAAAATTGGTTGAACCGACTATTTTCAAATCTATACCGATCAACTTGCATTTTAAACGAGTTTGAATCAATCGAAACTAATATGTCAATTCTTGATGTAAGTGGATTCAACGGATAAAAAAAAATGTTGGGAAATTATTCATCCTAATACTCTCTCTAACATACTTTTTTTTATTTGGTGAAATTTATGTGGGTCTCACTATTTTATATATGATTTGTTTCTCTATTGTGAAACTAACATTTCTATATTGTGAGACTAACATGAGTTTTATCTAATAAGAGAGTATCATAGATAATGTCAGAAAGATTGTCTATAACACTCCTAAAAAAATCAAGTGGTTGACAAATTTGCATGATAATATATACATAGTAAATTACACTTCCCTCCTTTGAAAGATGTTTGAATTACACTCTTTTTCTCACTTATGTTAAAACATACACTCTCCTCCCATCTTATGCAAAATATATTAGAAATATTTCACTCCCCACCCCTGAAAGAAGCTTGACTTACATTCTCCACCCCTCTTATGCTAAAATCTACAATTTCCTCCCTTAATAAGTTTTTTTTTATTTCTAGTAATTTATCAAAAAAAAAAGTCGAACACACTTCGAAGAAAAATAGTATTGTGGGTCCACTTTAATATAATCAAAATTCAAATTCATATTCATATTCATATTTTTCTCTATTTTTTAATCACAATTTCATTAATATCTAGTTTTAAACCCTATATAAATTTCAGTCCAGATACATTAGCTTTTGTTGATCCAACTTTCTCTTATAAATAGGACCGAAAAGAATATTTATGACACACGACCGGTCCTTATTTGTAAGTTAGACATGCATCCTTCCTGTTAGAAGAATAACATCTAGTCATCTAGTAGCCGGTCTATATTGATTCACTCCTTTATCCTTTACTATTTGACAGCGTCTACATTAATTTTGTCCTTTCTTTTTACGACGAATGTCACATTTTTCATTTTATATTTCTTTTGATCTCGGTTATTTTTTATACAAAAATAAAATGATTTGATATACTACATCATATACAAACACATGTTTAAGGCATAAGCCGAATTTGTGAACAAATTCACAGCATTCAAATAAATAGCATACAACAATAAGATGTTTACAGATAATATGATAAAATCTAAGTGATCAAAATATTCATGATTTTTAATCTACAACAATGACGCTCAAATCATTGATTTAATGTGTGATTATCTAAAGAAGATATTTCAATGGAAGCGAGCAAACACTGCAACAAGACGTGAAATCAATTAACGCTGCACTCAGACGACGAAATTAAGAAGAAAAAAACACAAAAGAAAAAACTTGATATATATGGAGATCACTTATATAGATTAAAAGAAAAGGAAAAAGAGATGCACATGAATGATTCTAGGTAAAAAAAAAAAGGTCATAAAATGATCATTTCTTGATGACCGGAAGAGAAAGAAAACTTAGGGTCGACAACCTTCTTTTCTATCTTGGTTATAATTGAATATTAATTAAAGAAAATTGATGTATTTGATTGATGTAAATTTTAAATCAATTACAAAATTGATATAAATAAAAAAAATCATAATTTTATCAAATTGGCCATTTAAGTCATAAAATACTAACATTGTTATTTGTTTTTCATCAAACTTCGTCAAAAAGTGCTTAAGTTACCATTTGACATTGCGTTGACATGTCTAAAAAGTGTTTATGACATCAGACATGGTTACTTACACACAATTTCTCATTCTTGATTATGAATTCAAATATAATTTTATACCTAAATGTTTCATGAACAATATTATAAATTAAGTAATCAATCGATTTCATTTCAACCCAAGATTGAATCATAGTTTTAGATGTAGTGAATTAATTAAACCCATCAACTTATCATTAAACAATCAGTTTTAGCTGAGTTTGATGAAAAAAGTATAATGGTAAAAATATATTTTGATTTAAATGATTAACTTATTACAAAATAAAACTTCTTTTTTGACAAATACTACAAAATAAAACTTAAAAGAGTAATTTGTTAAAAACATTTAATCTAAAAAATCGCGAGATATATTAGACTTGGTAAAAACATAGTGAAGGGTAATTGTCCTCATTGCCGTGCACATAAGGTTTTAGGCTTCTGACTATGATAAGGTAGCTAAGGCTGCTCAAATTTGGCAACTTAGTAACTTGCCAATTTGCTGATGGTCAACAAAACTCATGTTTAAAGTCGCCCAAAAAATGAAAAGTTGAAAACTCTTTTTTTTTTAAGAGGCTAAAATGAATTATATTACCACCGCAAAAAGCCTTCCTAGCACAAGGAGTGCTAAGGAAAAAACAGAGTCAATCCAAGGTATAAACAAATATTTACAAGGCAAGAGCCAACACCAAAGAACCAAAACAGACAACAACAGAAATTAGCCTATGCCTAAAATGGCGAACGGTCTAAGCCACAAACCATGGTAATTGAAAGGAAGCGTAACGAGTTTCTTCTTTAACCACTTGTAAGTTAGAGACTTTATTTTGTCCACCACCTGCATAATTGAGCTTTCTTTTGCATTAAAAACTTTGTTCTTTCTTTCTTTCCATATTTCTCACACTGTTGCATACCAAATAACCTGTAAAATCGATTGCCTCGACTTAGCAGTTCCACCAAAAAAACTGAATTGGTTTAAAAAACCTGCTACATCATGAGGCAAAACAGCGGAGACACCAAGCCACCGAAAATTGTGGTTCCAAACAGAACCAAAGAGATTACAGTCTAAAAATAAATGGGCAGATGTTTCTTGAAAGCCGCATCCACCAACACAACTTTGAGCATCAATGTCTATAACATGACGACGTGAAAGGTTATCCATTGTAGGAAGCCGGTCACGAAACAGGCGCCACGCAAACAACACCATCTTCAAAGGTAAGTCCTTATGCCAAAGAGAAGACACATGCACAACATGATCAATGGGAACTTGAGCGTTCAAATAGTTGTAGGCACTACAGACTGTATATATGGAAGGTGATTTCAACCGCCAAATCCATCTATCAACCCTGTAAGCCTGCAAAGTAACATTTTGAAGTAACAGCCTAAGATCCCCTACCAAATCCTCTACCAAGGTGAACAATCTACGCCTCCCCATCCACCCCCCACCCTAAAGAATACATAGAACATATTGACTCCCTCTTCAACAAAGACAAGTCATACAACCTAGTAAAACTCTCTCGTTACGACACTCCACCCACCCAGACATCCCTCCAAAACAGAGTGTTTGAACCGTCTCCAAAAGTACGAGTAACGTCACTACTAAACCAACCATCCGACCGCATAGCGGAGATATCCCTCCACCATGCTGACACCTCACGCCCACCATTACACACTCATCCACCCTCCACGCCGTACCTGTAACGCTATATTCTATTAAAGTGATAATACACGCGAATAAAGCATTTATTCAAGAAATAGATGTCACGTCTTCAACAGAATTTAAACAACATGCATATATAAAATTCATCAACAGTCGCAGTGGATATAAGCCATACATCACCAAAGTATACATGTCATAAGATCAACATACATCCATAAATAAAATCTCCACAACCCGACAAATGGGCAAAATCTCCTTCACATAAATAAATAGATCCATAATATCATAAGACTGACACCTAATCAGAGCCTAATCTAAGACTCTAATTGATAAACAAAGGAAGCTCCCGCTATCCTCAAGCAACTTACCAAACAAGCAACTACTCCTGCACTCCGTCTACCCATTCATACAAACAGGTAGGCGATCAAAATCACTGGGGTTATCTTCACATCAATCATAATCAACATAAACAAAATGAAAATACAAGCATTGAATTAAACCTCAATTAATAGCATGACAGATAAATTTAACTTCCAAACATCATTCAACAATCACAAACAAGTTCATAACGTCACCAACATGTAATCAATCAATCACATTCACATCGAACACCCATTATTAATACAACTAGGACTCATGCCACGACATGTTATGTTCCTAGACACGACTTCTAAATGCATGCGGTATCGTCATCAACAACGTCTAGGCCATCATCCCATGATGCCAACTACACATCATAATCACCTCAATTGGATATATAATCTGTCACCATCAATCATGAATGCATGAACATATGACTCGACAACAATGCATATGTTCGCACAAACAATTCACCATTTCATCACTATTCACATAATATATATGCAATCCTCAACAAATTCAACATGTATGTATTCACCAACAATTGCACAATCAATAATCATACATGTATTCACCAACAATTGCACAATCAATCAACATATATGTATTCACCAGCATCAACTTCATTATATAGTTCAAAAACAACATACGATTTCTCACATTCCAAGTAAAGGAGAAAATACATCATATTAAGATAAATATCATTTTCGACACCTAACAATCATCCATACATCCTTATATAATCATATAAAGCTATTCACAAAATATTTGCAAAGTATTTGGTCTTAAAGATTATTTCGACAAAGTTCGTATGTCGTTTCACAACTTTAAAATAATTGAAGCAATTCAATCAAAACTAAGCAAACAAACTCTAATGCCTCAACTATGTATACAAATTAATCACATATGAGTGTAGTAGCGTATACATGTGTGTTTCACCGGCAAATACCGATAAATCCCAAAAAAATTCACCTAAGTTCGTCTCATGGTATCATTTTGCAAGACCAATTCATTTTCAAAATGAAACCAAATTAAACCACTCATAAACATCACAACTTCATGTTTACATAATCATTTATTCACTATAAAGACTTCTTAAAACTCAATATAAATTTTGAAGATGTTTCATGATTTAGTGAAAAAGTTATGACAAGGTTTCATGAAAAATGCCGCATGACCTATGTAGTAATTTGATCATAAATCAAGTTCTAGAAAATATTTTGAAGTGGTACCAAAGCCATTGGAAAGATGACATCCATATCTAAAACTTTTATGTTTACAATTGAGGCTGAATTGATTCACATCCTATTTGAATCAATTCAAACAAGTCAGAGAGAAAAATGAGACGATTCAAAACTGTCTGAATCGATTCAAATCTGTCCAGATGTAGATTGATACAATTCAAACCTTTCTGGATCAACTCAATGGCATGGAAAACACATTTTGAGATACGGGTTCATCCCCAAATCATCCCAAAAATCCCTATTCTGATCCCCGACATACCCAAAACGATAAATATCATTTTTCAAAATTTGAATGCATCACTTAGACTCTTTTTGCAACAATACTAAACAACTTATACTTCAATTCACTCACTTCTTCAAGGTTTCAACAACCACAACTTACACACAATCAACACATATATCACACTCATTTCATGAAATGACATTATCAACAACACTCAACAACAACCCCAACTAACAATCATGAATTCAACCACAATTCAACAACACAATATCACAATTCATCAATTTGAGCAAAATTTACAAAGTACCCATTTCTATATAACTTGAGCATGCAATTTCAACATTAACAACTTAATTATCATCAAATTCACATACCCAAACATAGCACTAAAATCAGAGCACGAATTTCACCAATTAAAATCACAATAATCACTTTTCACAAATAAGCACTTTTGAACTTGAGAAGGAAAAGAGATTATACAAAGGATTATGAATGAAAACTAGCCCCTTTACCTCAATAAGCAATAATCCTAGCAAAAGCTTCGATTAAGCTCCTAGAATCTCTATCACCTCTTGGTTCCTCAAGCTTCTCTCTTCAAACCCTCTTCTCTTCCTCTTGCTCTTTCTCTCTCTACCTCTTCTCAAAATCTTATAAAATGAATGTGAACCCTAATTCTCTTAATGACTAAAGTTTAAATAGTGTCCACACTAATGGGCTTAACCCTTAAAAGTGTAATGGGCTCAAAACTCTTATAAACTAACTTCCAAAGTTTTTATCCACTTACGGTTAAAAGTTATCGAATAATTACCGATTCAAAACTCATTACCACCACCGAATAGTAACTTAGTAAAATAATGGTTCTCACTTGTAACACTAAAAATAACCCTCACCATGAATTTACTAATTTACCCTTGCTCACAAAATGACCAAAATACCCTTGAGTGTAAAATGACTATAATACCCTTCCAACACCGAAATCCACTAATCCTAACCCAAAATACACACAGAGATAATTAATCACATATAAACACATATTAAATAATTAAAAACAAATCTAACGAAAAATCGGGTTGTTACAGTACCTAGCCGACAACACCCTAAACCACAAATTATCCCTATCTACCAACAACCGCTAACACCACTTCCCTAATAAAGCAAGATTAAATTCTTTTATTCTCCTTACCCCCAAGCCTCCAATCTCCCGACTCTGACAAATCGACTGCCAATCAACCCAAATAATTTTCCTGTGGTCTACACCCCCCCCGCCCAAAAAAAAATAAAATTAAAATAGATTCAATAAAGGTGACAATACCTGACGGAGCTTTGAAAAAAGAAAGGGCATAAACAGGCAGAGACGATATGACATACTTCAACAAAACCAAACGGCCTCCCAAAGACAAATACCGTGATCGCCAACCCGACAGTCTAGAGTTTATACGGTTAATGAGAGGCTCCCAAAAAGCCAACCGGCTAGCATTACCACCAATAGGCAAACCAAGATACATAAAAGGAATAACACCAACCTTACAATTCAAAACCAAGGCAGCTTCAGACAACCATGATCCATGCACATTCACCCTTACTAGAAGGCTTTTAGAAAAATTCACCTTTAATCCAAACAAGTCTTCAAAGAGTAAAAGACTGGCGCGCATTGCTCTAATATTAACCCAAGATTTTTCACAAAGAATTAGCGTGTCATCAACAAATTGAAGATGCGACACCACCACCGGAGCATGGCTTCCCACTTTATAACCAGTAAAAAGATTGTTAACTGTTAAAGCCTCCATCAGAACATGAAACCCCTCGGTTGCCAACAAAAACAAAAAAGGTAAAAGAGGATCTCCTTGCCTCAATCCCCTTCCCAACATGAACTCATCTGTTGGAGACCCGTTAACCAAAACGGACGTTGTGGCCGTCCCAACACATTCCTTAATCCATTTACGCCAAAGAGTCGGAAACCCCATCTTAACCATAACTTCATTCAGATAATTCCAATCAATGGAGTCGTACGCTTTCTCGAAATCAACCTTGAATAGTAACAGCTCCTTCTTAAATTTTTGAGCTTCATCTACTATCTCATTTAGGGATGTCAACGGGTATCCGTGGGTACGGGTAGTATGATATCTGTCCCCGCCCCGTTGGATAAATATGGTACTCGTACTCGTCCCCATACCCATGCGGGTATCTCTATACGGGTAATCCACGGGTATTTAAATACCCACGGATATCCATGGGTACCCATGGATTTTTGATTTTTTTTTTACAAAGAAAAATTCAACTTTTAATTACCTGCAAAATTCAACTTTTTTTTTATACTAAAACAATGCAAATACCATCATGATTAATTAAACACTAGTACTACTAAATATTAAGTAAACTCTTTTAAGAGGAAATAGAACATAGTAGTTCAAATATCTAAGAACGTGATCTGCATATATAAATGAAAATAACAATGATACTAAAGATATACACAAGATGCTAGCCACATTAAAGAGATCGATTACTATATCAAATTTTGGATTTAAAACTATATCAGTATGAATATATATGAAGTTTTTCTTATTCTTTTTAGAATTAATATTGACAGAGTTTGTGTATCCTTTCATTTTGTTCTATCATTCAAAAACCTAGTTTTAGTTTTAGTTTCTTCATTTTGTGACCATACTATTGAGGGAAAGTGGAACATATTGTGATTTAGCTTCTTCTACTGATTGCCGATTAACATTATATTCATTTTAGTATAGCAGCTTCAGGTCATTCAGTTCATCTACTTCTATATCATAAAAAAAATTTGTAACGAAATTATGTCATTCAGCCAAAAACATAAACAACATTACAAAAAAAGTTTTGTTAACAATTCATGGTGAACAAAGAAATAAACAACAAAAAAGATTAAATCAATTCAAATCCATAAAACAAATAGAAAGCCCTAAAATTAGTTTATTCCTCTAAAATTAGAAAGCCCTAAATTCTAAAATCATAAACAAGTAATCATGATAAGGAGAAGAAGAAGAAGAAAAAAAAAAGAGAGATGAAGGAGAAGATGAAAACCTGGCCGCAAAAGTAGAGGAGAGGCAGAGAAATTTTTGACGCTCTTGAGAGAAAGAACAACCAAAACTGAAAAGTCGTACAGAGAAAACTGAAAAGCCGTACAGTAAATTAGGGTTTTTTTTAGGCACCACACTCTTATATATACACATAGATGTTTTAGTAATTTACGTAATTTATTAATGGGTACAGATACCCGCGAGCATGGGCATCATCATATCTGTATCCGTGTCCATAAAGTAACAAGTAGTTAAATACCCGTTTATTATACCCGCGGGTACCCGTTTAGCTACCCGCCCCGTGCCCATGATAAATTTTATCCGCGGATACCCACAGACACGGATTTTTTTGCCACCCCTGGAGACAGGTAAATAAGTATAATAGAAGAAGAAGAAAAAATAAATAAATAAATAAATAATTCATGGTTGATAAGAGTAGATAATAAAAAGACAAGATAGTGAAATCAAGGGGCTTCGTATAGTCACTATTTTGGAACTTGAACCACTAAGTTAGTCTATTTAAAGTCCTTTGCAGCTCATCACTTGCTGTACTAGTTAAGTAGCTTTCTTGGATCTGTGCATGCACACTCTACTTCTACTACCTCACTCTGCCACCTTCATATGTTTTCATTTTATTTTAGCTAGCTAGAAGATATCCTCCATTACCAATTCACCACAAAATGAATGTAAGGAGATTTACTTTTGTCATATTAATTGTTTGATATTATTTTTTTACAACAATTGTTTAACATTTATATATCATTATTAATTGCTGATTAGTTTTATTTTGCTTACATCTAATTTTTATTTGCAGATCTTTAAGTGGATGCAAAATAGGCTTAATGGCACCAATGGGAAAATGAAACCAAGCCCTATTTCAGCTACTCGTAAGCATCAGTCTCCAATCACACCAAAATCCTCAACATAAATTTACACATTAACTGCTTATATATATACTATATTCAGTTCAAGTATGATTATGACATTGATTATACACTGTTTCTATATGCACATATATCCTACATATGGATACAACACTATTCTACATATTCTCTACAGAGTTAAGAACACAATAATGCTCACGGCAAAGAACAAAGTAATGTTCAAATATATAGAATTAAGGTTTTGTATTGAACTATTCCATTTTTCAAAAAGATAAGAAAAAGTAACATTTACAAACAATACTTGAAATATTTCTCTTTATCATGTCATGCTAACATGTGTTATAAGGACACATACTTAAAAAACCAAAAGTAAAACTTTTGTATTGAATATTTCAAAGAGCAAATTTCGACGATACATTCCCTACGTATGCATATGACATATGTTAGTGTTTCCCTTATCTATATTAATATTGCAGCCTCTTGAAGCCAAATTAGTGTGAAATATGTTGATTAATTTTCTTTTGCATTTTGTATTTATATTCCAACAGATCATATGCTGAGTGAATCTTATAAACAAGAATTCAGTGATTGGGATCAGGCAATACTTGCAATTGGAACACTTGGGAATAACAATTTGAATGAAGATTCAAATCAAAGTATTGATGAAGAGGATTCATACTCCTTTCAAAATTTCACACATGCGTTCTCTTTTGAAGAAGATGGAAATTTTCAGAATGAATTGAAAATGAATTTGGAAGAGAGTGGTAATTTCTATCCAAGCAACAATTTAATATGCAATAGGGGAAGAGAGAGTTTGGATAAAAGTAATAAGAATGAAGTTTCTAAACAATCACTTTCTTTCCTTCTTAAGAAGATTTTTGTTTGTGGAGGTGAATTGCCACCTACATCTGTGTTCAAAGATCCACTCTCTAAAGAGTCTAGAATGGAAAACGTAAGTGAAAAGCCATGAAAGCTTTTGTTTCCTCATCTTATTGAATACTCCATAAAATTCTTTTTAACCCCTCTCTCACCCCTTCCTTATCTTTTATCAAAAAAGATAAAGGAGAGAAAGAGGTTACAAAGAAACAACAATTGTATATAAACCCAAAAAAACAATTTGTATCTAAATCATATAAAAATAGATGTTAGATGTTATGAATCATGGAATCATAGTGAAGAAGATCATAATGATCAGCAAGAAAATAAGCATAAGAGTACTTGTGTGGGAGATATTCATAGAAACTCATTATAGAAATGAATAAATTGATAAAAGGTAATGATTGAGTATAATAGAGTGAAGTATTTATAGGAGTGAATTAGAGTAACTAACTCCCTAACTACTTAATCAACTTGGTAACTCTAGTTAACCTATCATCTAACTCTAGTTTATTCAGTATAATGTAATATTAGATATCATTTTTTTATGTCCACATAATATTTCTCTTATATTTAGTAGCGTTTTACTCTTTTTATTGCGCTCATGCGCATAAATTACAAACTTATGAAATTTTGATTTAGATTAAAATTAATAGATCTTCTTCACTTTTATATTGTAACAACTATATTTATTTTTTTCAATGATGCCAGCAATATAGTATAAATTGATATCTTTTTTAATAACATCGACATTCTAACAATTTTGTAGATAAAGTTATTTTAGAGTATAATTGAAAATGAAAGGCCACTTTAAAACCATGTATTTCATTTAAATAAAATATAGATGTATAGATGATTGACTGATTATTGATTTGCTTGTCAATTGTGATTACAGATTCTAAGGGCAATACTTCACAAAATACATCCATATGGTTCATGTTCAACAACGTTTGTAAGCAAGTACCTTGAAAACAATTCAATGCCCGAGTCTGATTATGAAGATGGAGATGAATATGAATATAAGTATGAATATGAAGAAGAGCTTGCAACTAGTGATGTGGAGAAAGGATGCAAATGGGTCAAGACAGATTCCGAATGTAAGTTCTATCATTGATTTGTTTATTTTTAGTATGAAATTCCTAATTTGTTAAAAAAAAATGTCCTAAGCTTTTAATCTAAAAAAAAATCTATTTTTTTGATTAAAAAATCGCTTTTTATTTTTGTAGTGTTTGTTTTAGATTTTTAAAAATTTATTTTGTTAAAAAAATCATTTTTAGCCTCAAAATGAAAAGTTATTTCAAGTAGCTTTTTCAAAATCTATTTTTTTCTAAACATAAGGAACTCAAGCATAAGAGCTTCAAATCTTTAAAAAAATTATTTTTATGATCATAAACAAACAGTAATAGCTTTAGATTTTTTAAAAATCTCTAGATTCTTTCAACTCAAAATCTATTTTTTTTAAAGTTGAAACAAACACACCCTTATTCTTATGAAAACTATGTTGTAAGATAAAAATGACATTTTTATAAAAAATAAAAATAAAAATTTGAAAATCATTTGAGATATCATCCATAAAGAAAACAAAAACAATATAGAAGAGAGAGATGTAGATGTAGATGAATGACTTAGATTACTGCAGCACATACATACATCGTATAAAAAAGGGAAGGTGCTGATCCAAATTTGAGCTAGAAAATGAGGTGATTTCACAATTTGTTTTTAAAATAAATTCATGAAATATACAATAATCTAATTATCTAATTTAAGAAACAAGAATAATCTAATTATAACACACAATCATCCTTTTCTCTCAAAAAAAAAAAATCATCCTTTAAAAAAATATCTTCTCGATTTTTTTTATATAACTAATACATTTCAATATCTGTGGTTGCAGATATCGTTCTTGAGATATAAATGTCATCTTCTCTTGTATTAGATATATTGATATTGGTCTGATTATTTATGGTCTCAACTCTGATCATGGAAGCATGGAAGTTGTCGACGTAGCTACTCTTGGATGTATGAACCATGCCAAGGAAATGTGACAAACTAGCCAGAGGATGATTCGGGAAATGTTTATATTTTAAAACATACCTTTGTATCACATGAATGTTAGAAATCACTTCCAATTTCTTACAAGAGATGTATGTATAAATGATTATCATATATTTGTGATAATTAAGTTTTTCAAATGATAACAAGCTTTTCTAGACCTATGTTTTTAATTACATATATATAATGATAATGATAACAAGCTTTTCTTATTTTTTAAATTTCGATGAAGTTTCTCGACCTATACTTTTAAACACATTCTGCCGAGTTAAAATTAAATGGAATGAAAGTAATAGTCAATATATAATAATGGTAAAAAAAAATTGCAAAAGTAAAATCAAACTCATAAAAATGTTGATTTAATTAGGATGAAGCAATCCCACCAAATTGTGGTGGTTTAGGGTTGCATCAACCATGAAGAGTGATAGATTCTACTTGAATTAGCTAATTAACTAACTATAATAATTTTGGCAGGATGGTTTTACAATTTTGCCCTCCTGGATGGCAATTTTGTAATCCAATAAGTGTTTGAAGTTTCTTAGTTGCCACATGGTTTGCATTTAGGTATATATTTCCTCTTTTACGATCGCTTCCTCATTAGTTTATTTTATGGTTCTAATTTTGCTTGCATGTCTTCAGAAAATTGTTTTTTTTTTATTTCAATTAAGGGTTTGATTTTTTGGTTTTGGGTTGTTGTTTAGCAATTCCGGTTTGTAAACACCAAATATAAGTGAAAAAAATTTGAGAGAGAAGAAATATTGTGTTTGGTCTGAGAGAGAATTTTTGTTTTGTTTTGTTGTATTTAGAATCAAAAGGAAATAATTTGCTCATCTTTAATGCCAATTTGGACCCCTTTTTTGTGAGCTTAAGAAATTTTTATTTTGTGGTGATTCTGGGTTGTTTTTGTTTGTTATTCTGTTTTTGATTGTGATGTTTCTATACATGTAACTTGTGAAAAAAATTGAATCTTTTGAGATTAAATCACACTTAGTGTAAATTGCACACAAGGTGTTTGTGAAATTGACTAAAATTGGTGATGATTCTATCAAGTGTAGAACTTTTCTCTTTTATTTTTATATGAATTTGATGATATCTGTTGTTTACTTCCCTATTATGAATCTTAATATGAAATTCTTGCAGATAGCAGTTGATGGCCGTCCTAATGTTGGCAAGTCAAGCCTTCTTAATGCATGGAGCAAAGTGTGTCCCAATTACTTTGCTCATTTACTACTATAATTTGATAATTTATTCATTTGATGAGTTTTTTGTGTAGATATTAGTATTAGCTTTGGTATTAAAAGATTGAAACAATTTACTCCATCATTATTTTATGATAGTTAATTGGCTTATGAACTCCATAATTTATTAAGGGGTGTAACTAAAAGATGTTTGTGTGTTTGGGTAAAGGGAAGTCCATAGTTGTTTGTAGGTGCTATCATAATTGTCGACATCTTCTATATATGTTAGAATAGAAGTTTGGTTCAAAAGTAAAATATATGAAGAAAGTAAACATAGAACACTCATATTTAATCATAGAGTTCAATCAATTGTGTTTACGTCTCCAACTACATAGCAGTTGTAACTTTTGTTTATTATATAGAGTTGGTTAACATTTTGTGCATTTCGTTCAGTATTGAAGGGTTGTGTTTCTCCAGAAAGGTTAAGTGTTGTTTGTTTTGGTGAATGAATTTTGGGAGATGGCTATTCAGTTGTTATGAAGAAATACTAAATTATATCACTCATACTTTGTTCCACTGGTATATTGAATTCAATTATGTTTAACTTTGTTAAGGACTCTTGAAGCAAGTTGAAACTCAGACCTTGGACATTATAATATCTAAATCACTAAATGTAAAAACCACCTGATTTGGCGTGTGGGTATATATCAGTTGTTTTATGATCACTTCCTCCTTATTGTTGTAGCGGTGCAGTCTAGACAACCAAAGAAGGTTATTCCCCCTTACTTTTCTTCTTCATCAAAGCATCGTTTTCTTCTTCAATCAACGTCCTTTCTTTATCCTTTGATGATTTTAAAATCATGATCGAATGAATTTTTGGTGTTTTATGTTCTATTGATTTCTTGGATATGCGATTGCATGTCAAATGTGTTGTTTTTGCAGAAATTTATTTGGTTCCGATTGTAATCTGGGTTGCATGTTTCCAGAAAGTTTTTTTTCTTCTGATTTTAGGGGTTTGATTTTTCGGCTTAGGTTTGTTGGTTGTTGATTCCGGTTTGGTGTTGCATGTTTCGAAAGTTTGAGTCTTTGGCTTTGTTGTTTGCTGATTTTAGTGTCTATCTCTGTCTATTTCTCTGTTGCTTGGCCTTTTTGTTTGTATCATTATTTTATAGGGTTTTTTTTTTATAAAGTTCTTCTTTACCTTTTGTCTGCATGCTAAGATTTAGTTCAATAATGACACTATTGAGTATTGACCATAGTTGACTTTTAATTTATTTTTTCGATGTCATTCATTTTTTGGAACATAATCAGGAATTCAAATTTCCAGAATACACATAAGTGACAAAATGCTATCATCATGGATACCATGGAGTTGATAAATGTGGCAAACATGTATATATCGAGAGAATTGGGATGATAGATGTTAACAAATTATGGCAAATAACCACACAAGAAAGGCTTATCAAGCATCATGTGTAAGAACAAGAGAAAACACTAAGAGTAAGATACCATGCATGTTCATTAGCAGCCAAAAGACACATAGCATCAACCACAAGTATCTTGGATGTCAATGGAGTAGTAAGCAAATTTTTCATATAGTGTTTCATAATTTACTATATGGTCTAATAATGCTGATTTGGTTACGTGGTTGTATTATTCTTCTAGGGAATGTCTAATTTCTCAAAGCCTGCAAGGTACATCTTCATGGAAATTCAGAAGATTGATAGCAATTATTATCCTGAGGTACTTTTTGCTGATCATATCTCATGAGCAGATGATTTGGATATACATGTATGCTATTAATGTGTGATTAAGTTAGATTATCTGATAATATGACAATGATTATATAGTTTTCAAAATTTACAACAATAATAACATAAAAAATTAGACAGATTCTTGAAGTTGATTAAAATTCATCTTTATTCTTGCAGACTCTAAATAAACTCTTTATTATTAATGCTCGTTCTGGCCTTAAGATGTTGTGGAAAGCGGTGAAGGAATTCCTAAGTGAACGCACGGTAGCAAAAATTCAAGTACGGATAATTAATATATCGAAGAATTTTTCATCTCTGATGCAATGATTTTGCACAACTATATTTTGTTATATCAAACTCTAGCTGACAGGTTTGAAGCTAAAAGTAAAATACATCTCCTACCTTAACCATTATGTTTTAATGCAGGGTTTAGACAACAAAGTAATTGTATTCAAGTACAAAAGGAAGAAGCACTATCGTAGAAATAATGGACACAGACAGGAATTATAACTATCCTTTTACTTTGCAATCCAATTATTTATCAAAACTTTTCGCGATTGAAATGTCTATATGTGGCTTGGAAATTAATTCTTAGGGGCGAATTATCTTACCCTTAAACTTTTTGAAAGGAGCTAAGAAATATGGGAATCCATGTTGTATATATGATGAATGTTTGCCCATAGGAACATGAGGCTTCCATGTCATTTTTTATGAATGTTTGGTTTACCAGAATTTGATGTTTGATTTGGTTTTCAACTTGTGACAGCCAAATACACGCATCCGGATAAATAGCATTATGGGCTATGAGGACTACCCAAAAGTTACTATGGACGATATAAATTTGGAATCATCATGAACATTTTGTGCATTATATGCGTATTGTATCTTCTTTCATCTATAATAGCTATTAGCAATCAATTTGCCATGGTTAGTTTCACTTTTATCAGGGATGGAGTTGTTTGAATGTTTATGCAGCTATTTTCCGTAATTTGCTCAATTTTCTCTTTGAATTATTACTTTTTTTAGTTCTCTTTACCTTGCATAGAAAGATTTGTTGGATCAAATTTAATTCCAAAATGTTAATCCTTTTTAATTGGTCCCTTTCATCTAATCTAAGGAGCAAGTATACATATATTTTGAAGTGTTTTGTTTTTTAAGTATACAAGCAAATTATAGGGTGAGAAGGGTTTGTATTGAAGAAGCTATTATTGAATTGTTTCTCACTGATGAAGCTATTATTGAATTGTTCAAGGCTATGTTTTTCAATGGACCTAAATTTATCATTTAGGCGTCGACTGTTTCACTTGATGATGAGGTTGGTGATGCTGAGAAGATTGTTGGCTCTGTTGATGCTTCATAGACTGAGGATTTTGTCTCTTGAGGCTATCTCTACCCCTGATTTGAACGATGATGAGAATCTGGATTTTGGTTCACCCAGTCTTACTACCAAGAGGAATCTCATGAAAGACTTTGATGAGGTTGCTGTGAAGAGGTCCAAGAAATCGTCCAAGTTTATTAAGGTTGTTAAGGACTGAGAAGGTGTGTTTGGTCCCATTTGTTGGTGTTTATTGTAATTGTTTGATTCCCTAAAGGTATATGTCTTATCACAGCCTTTTGAACTTGGAATAACTATATTTCGTTATTATTATTTGAACTGATCAATGTGGCGTATTGCTATGCACACTGAAATGAATACCTCATTTCTTCAAGAGCTACTAAATGGAATTTCTATGCAGCTCAACTTATCCGACTGGGAAGCCCTCAAAGAGATACTTGCCTGATTCTACCGACAAATACTGTAAGTCTATCACAAAATCAAAGAAGGGTAGGACACATCTACATTACTAAATCTATATTTCATCAAATACTTCTTTCAAATTTAATATTATTGATCATGGTCTTTTTTTATATATTCAAGTAAATTAAATCCAGTTCTGACTAAGATGAACATGTTTGGAGAAAAAGCTGATGATTTTGCACATAGCGTCCGAGAGCATGATATGTAATCTTGGAAGACTTATTTTCAATTTTTCACTTTTGCTTAGTTTCAAGGCATGAAACAAGCACTTTGTGATAGTACTTTATGAAAATCCAAATATTATGCCATTGCTTCCAAAGTAGGTATAATGCATATTTTGACATGATTGCAAAATATAGTGAAGTTGTAACTGATCGCTTGAAACTGTTATTTTACCCTGCAGTGAGACTTGGACCACAAATAACAGATACAGTAAAAGGGAAATTGAGGCTAGGAGCCAAAAGTCTTCAGGTTGGAGGAGTAGAAAAAAAATTTATGGAACTTTTTAGTGTCAAAGAAGGAGAAAAGTTGTTGAAAGCATCACAGTGTTACTTATCAACCACATCAGGTCCTATTTCTGGCCTCCTTTTCATTTCCACTCACAAAGTTGCTTTTTGTAGTGAGAAATCAATCAAGATCTCTTCACCAAAAGGAGAATTGAGTAGAGTCCGCTATAAGGTGATTTTTTTGCTTAAATGTTCATGTTAACGCTCTCTATTTCTCCACTCTTACTTTGTTTACTATTTCGGCCAGCATGTATCGTTAACGTTAACTTGTTTTAACTATTTTAGGTCTCTATTCCACAAGAAAAGATTCAGCATGTTAACCAAAGTCAAAATGTGAAGAAAGCTTCAGAAAAGTACCTAGAAATAGTCATTGTGGATGGTTTCGACTTCTGGTTTATGGGTTTCTTTAATTATCAGAAAGCTTTAAGATATCTCCAGCTGACTATCCTTCAGAAAAGCACATAGAAATAGCCACTCTAGAAGTGAAATACAATTGTTAACCCTTTCTGCTTCATCAATTATTCTTTGAAGTTGCAAAGGTTTCTATAGTATACAAATATTTTATATCATTTTGTTAATATCTTAACTTTTGGTTCTAGTATTTAACAGAGAAATTTGTTCCCTGGAGTTTAAAACTCAATTTTAAGTTTTGGTGTCATGCGCTTTGTAAGTTTCTTTTCACATTTATGAAGTTTACATTTTCCCTAAACTTGATCATCCGTGTGCAATACTTCTATTTTGTTTTTTCCTTTAACTTGCTAAAATGTAAAAAAGGCAGCTATTTCTTGAAAAATGCAGTTATTTCCCTAAATTTGGTCATTTATCGTGTACTATTTATATGAAACAGTTAACTGTTTTGATTCATTGCATAAATGATGTATTTGGTCTATATTCTAGACAAGATACATTAATTACATAATGAATCTAAAAAGTCAACTTTTCCTTATAAATAAGACTGGAGGGAGTATATATATATACACACACACGTACACATGCATATTTTTGTAATTTACTTAATTTATTAACGGGTACGGATATCCGCAGACATGGGTATCATCAAATCCGTATTCGTGTGCATAAAGTAACGGGAAGTTAAATACCCATTTATTATTCCCGCGGGTACCCATTTAGGGGAAAGGATCGCCTCCTGTTTTCTCCTGTGGGCTAATCTCAGCCATTCATTTCTCTTAATGTCAGATCAATGGCTGTTAATAAAAGGAATTAAATGGACTTTGTTTTTTTCCTTCTTGCCTTCCTCACTCACTCATAAACCAATCTCAACAATAACAGCGGTGGAGCAACTGTGATGTTTTCCATTCCTTCTCTATTTTCCATCCTTTCTACATCAAATTAAAAGACAAAACTCATCAACCGTTTAAAAAAATCAATTTATGGGTTTGATTCTTTTCTTGATTAAGAGAGAGAGCTCGGAAATTGATTTAGGTTTTAGGAAAATTGATTGCTAGAAAATTGATTTCCACTGTCTGCTCATACTTCTACTTCTAATTCTTCCTTTTCATTTTCGTTTAATTTTCCAGCAACAATTGGAACATTACACATTTGATTGGAAAATCAATTTGGTAATATATATAGTATATACATTTCTATTTCTATTGGAACTGATGGTTTTCGTTTAATTTATGGGATGAAACACCACACAACAATTGGAACCTGATGGGTTGAGCTTGGTTTGTGAGAGTTGTGAGTGAGGAAGATGATCTCACGTGAGGAAGGAATGAAAGGAAAAAGACAAAATCATATGATTTAATTCTTTTAATTAATGGCCATTGATTTGTTATTAAAAAAAATGAATGGTTGTGATTAACTCACAGGAGAAACTGGAGGAGAATTCACGGGAGACAATCCTTTTCCCCCATTTAGCTACCTTTCCCATGCCCGTGACGGATTTTATCCGCATATACCCGTGGACACAAATTTTTTCGCCACCCCTAAGTAGGATGAGGAACTCAAGGAGATGATAGACACTACCCTTTCTATGGAGCAGGATTTCGATAAAGCCTGAGCTCAAGTGGAGTGCTTATATCTCGAATATTACTTGGATTAAATGAGACTTTCTAAGACGGTGGTGATGGAAAAATGATGATTTTGAATTATGAAATGGATAAATATTTATGAAACGCATATTATTTGCACTCAACAAAATGCTTTGCAAAACTCACCATACACAACTGATTTTTTTTTCTGTGTGAATAAAAAGGGCTAAGCCCCTTCCAATTGGTTTCTTACACAAAGACATGAGAACAACAACTTGCAGCAGAAACGTACCAAACTTTGATATGTTGTATTTGTAGATAAGGCAATTATATTTTTCTTTCTCCAAGACCAATTTATAAGGACTTGGCCAAGGAATTAATACTTTCTTTCAAACTAGTTAAAAACCCGTGGGTTGAACATCGCGTTTTTGAAATATGTTGTTATACACGATAAATGAGCAAATTTAGGGAAATAGCTGCATTTTTCAAAGAAATAGCTGCCTTTTTTATATTTTAGCAGGTTAAAGGAAAGAGCAAAATAGAAGTATTGCACATGGATGATCAAGTTTAGGGAAAATGCAAACTTCATAAATATGAAAAGAAACTTACAAAGCACATGGAACCAAAACTTAAAATTGAGTATAAGAGTTTGAGAACATTAAATTTAACTCAATCTGGGAAGATATGGATGGTGATATTGACATAAGCGGTGAATGACATTGTTAATGAATGTTTTGAGATTTTATTTCAAATATCATTCTTGGGTCGATTTCTTTGGATTTTTATTTGGAGGTTTCTATGCTTTTATTTCAGGAAGTGGGAAGTGGAAGGGAAGTTATTGAAGTTTGAAATGCATATGAAATTTTGGATGTTTATTTGGATTTTAGTCTTTTCTAGCTTTTATTTGGATGTTTTTATGCTTTTTGATGTTTATTTGGATTTTGGATATTTGGATTTTATTTCAACTGTTGTTTTTTGGGTTATGGTATGGATTATAAAATTTGAAAGGAATATGTTATGTATGGATGTTTAAAAGTCGAAGTTTGTACGTAATTAAAAGAGTATTTTCTTTGAAAAAAAAATAAAAAATCCATGGGTACCCGCAAGTATTTTCTAAGCATAGCTTGGTCAAAGTGCTAATAATCATGATATAGTTACTGAAACGGCCTTATGCTTATTAGAGTGGAATCTCCATGCAGTAGTAAATTGTGAAAAGAAAATTAACTAGAGTTGAGAGAAAAGTCAAAAGGAATCATGCATGTCATTTTGAATGTCAAACTATTAATTCTAATTTAACCTCATAAAAAAATTTTGGTTATGCGTTTTATGATTATTGTAACACACTGGATGAAAATGATAATATTATATCTATATAATTATTATATTATCTTGATGTATATATATATTATTTTCTTTTTCTTATGTAATAAATCACGTGGAAAAACTTGTGTACGAGTAATTCACCTTTCTTTGATTGTTTTTGTATCTTGTTGTTTTTTTGGGTATGATTGGACATTTTTGTAGATGATGCCTTGAGGACACCTAGCTCATTTGGGGATCCGCATGATCAAGTTCATTGAGGACCCGTTGAACGATGTTTGGGAAATTAATCTGGCAACCCAAACGTTGTAATTCACCAGAATTGTTCGTATTACTACGGGACTTGGTGGCCAACCGACTAGATCTATTGTTACTCATGTGACCATAAAAATAATTTTACCATTGTCGAGGTTGTACTTAACTCTTCATAACATGGGTGTTGTCCCACACGTACCAGTAGGACCAGAGCAACATGAGCCCTTTGTTCCCCATGTTGTTGATCCCGCTGGATTTGTTGAGCATGGAGTGAGAGGAGGCATTGTACCTGAGGAGGAGGACCCATAGGAGAATTCAGATGAGTACCTATAGGATGGAGAGTTCATTGGGGGGAAACCCTAATAGCCATGTTCAAATATGACTTCTTGAGTGTGTGAAAGAGTTTAAGAGTGTTAATTAGTTTGTTGTGTACTTAATATCTCTTAAAATTCTTTTTTTTTTATGGTAGCCAGTCTTGGTGATATAGTATGAATGATGTAGCATGATTGATGCAGTATGACTCTAGTTAGATGGTAACTATGATTGTTAATATTAGGTCTCAAGAAGACTTATGAGTCACTGTAAAATATTTGCTATGATGACTTTAGTATTATCAGCCTCAAACTTAGACCGAATAATATATATATTATGACTTATGTGTGCTATTTATACTTTTTATTTTATTTAGTAGAAATTCCTTTAAGAAAATAAAATTATAAAAAGAATGTTCAAGGAAAAAAAATTGAGACATAGATGGAAATAATATTATTTTGACGCGCTCTAGCGCCCATATTATATTTTACGCGACCTTATTACATGTGACGCACCCTAGCAAGTGGATTAAAATAGGGACGTTACAAAACTAAATGAAGTGCAACATATTCCCTCCGGTCCTATTTACAAGACACGTTTTACTTTTTTGTTTCATTGAGTAATTGATGTATTTGGTCTAAATAGACGAAATACATCAATTATTCAATGAATCAAAAAAGTAAAATGTTTCTTGTAAATAGGATCGGAGGAAGTATATAACAACTTGCATGATCTTCTTTATGATTTTGAGTTAAAGTCTTATTGAACATTAAATGTACTTTTTGACTTTATTCACATATATTCCTTCAATGGTTGTTTAATCCAAAGTCATTTTCATTTTTTGTATATACACATGTGTATCTTATGCGTGCTTTGAATGTTCTTGTTATGATCATTAATTTCTAGGTTTGCTCTTGGTGAACCTTATGCGTAATTTTCTGAACTCTTACTGGGTTTATAGTCTCTAATGTTCTTTGATCACTTGATTCTTGGTTTTATTTATATTTTTGGCCAAATACCTCCTTGAATCCTTCAAGTTTCACGTTTGTTTTAGATAGTGAAGGTGAGAAAAACCACAAGAAGGGGGGGTTGAATTGTGTTTTTGGAAACTTCTTCTTTAACGTTCTAGATAACTGTCCTCAGGTTCAGAGTCTGAAGTAGTTCAGAGTCTGAGTGAGTTCAG
>Ga0228711_1001405_pt1 | contig 35255 bp, 31 predicted proteins | sample MedpolnodulmetaG_2_FD_177996 | JGI IMG/M metagenome (GOLD analysis project Ga0228711, IMG submission 177996) | Root nodule microbial communities from Medicago polymorpha collected in Santa Monica, California, United States - brown nodules | ecosystem: Host-associated > Plants > Roots > Nodule... | reverse complement strand
GCTATAGTTCCGGTCGACCTCCAACCGAGAGCGGGCGGAACGGCTTGCCAGGGTGACCGCAGCGCGTGAGATGGGGTTTGCGGCGATACGCCCTTTAACGGTATCAAAGGAGCTTCGGTCTACGCCGCACCGTTGGCGGGAGGTCACGCGGCGGGTCGCCTGCGGATTTTCAAATGCAAGTGGTGTCGCGTGTTGGCGCGGGCTATTCTTCGTGGCTTCAAGAAGCAGCGACGTGGGCGCTCCATACACCATACGTGAACCCTATCGATTGTGAGGTCTTCATGACGGAAGTGTGTTGGGGTTTGGCTTCCGTTAGCAAGGAGTTTCGATACTCACTCAGACGGTTAACGAATTCTGAGAGCATTCGATCGCTGTCGCCTACACGCGGCCCTTGCGGCCGCTCTCTCACCGATGCGGGCCGCAGTGCTGCCGACTCTGCCGTTGGGAAACAGCAGTGAAGTTGGCATCAAGTCTGCCCATAGGCGACGAATCCATCAGCTCTATCGGGGAATAGCGGCCAAGTTCCTGCCTGGATCGACACGATTTTCGTGCACTCTCTCTTTCCTTTTAAATTCGATGCTCTAGGGTTCTGTAAAACGCATGCGTGTACCGAGGGGAGTACGCCCAAGATGTCCGATGCAAATCAGGCCAGGGGGAGCATGGGACCCGAAAGGCGCCGGAACGAAGTCATCACTTTTCTCGTGCTGGCCTTCGGCATCTGGCCGATTGCCGCGGTGGGGTTCGTCGGCGCCTACGGCTTTCTCGTCTGGATGTTCCAGATCATCTTTGGGCCACCCGGCCCGCCAGCGCATTGAGGGCGGCATGGGCGAGGGCGTCGAGATATCACGGCGGAATTTTCTCCGCGGTTCTCACAAGCCGGGGGGTGGCCGTGTCTCTCCGCCGGGAGCAACCACGGAAAGCCTCGAGGCCTGCACCGGCTGCGGACGATGCGTCGATGCCTGTCCGACCCACATCATCCGGCTGATCGCGGATCGCCCCGCGCTCGATTTCTTCGTCGCCGAGTGCACCTTCTGCGGCCAATGCGCGGAACTCTGTCCCGAGCCGGTCTTCACCGGCCAGTCACGACAATTCCCACACGTCGCGATGATCGGCGAGAGCTGTCTTGCCAGGAACCGCACCGATTGCCAGGCCTGTCGCGACGCCTGTCCGACGGAGGCGATCCGCTTCCGTCCACGCGCGGGCGGGCCCTTCTTGCCCGAGCTTAGCGAAGATGCCTGCACCGGCTGCGGCGCCTGCCTTTCCGTCTGCCCAGTGGCAGCGATAGGCATTCGCGAAACCGAGCGGGAGCGCGTTCATGTCTGATCGGAGCGTGCCCTATCATATCTCCAGCGCTGTCATCGTGACGATGCCGCACATGCGGGAGCGTGTCGTCGCCACTCTTGCCGAGATGCCGAACGTCGAGGTTTACGCCCACGAGGCGGGAAAGATCGTCGTCGTGATCGAGGGCACGAGCACCGGAATGCTTGGCGAAAGTCTTTCGCGTATTGCGGTGCTCGAGGGCGTGGTGGCAGCCAACATGGTGTTTGAGCATGTCGAAACTCAAGGAGAGATCGGCGATGACCGGCGAACTGACGCGGCGTGAAATCCTGAAGGCGCATGCGGCCGGCATCGCCGCAGCCACAGCGGGAATTGCGCTTCCGGCGGCGGCGCAGCCCGTGCCGGGCGGTGTCGAAGCCCTTCAGATAAAGTGGTCGAAGGCGCCCTGCCGTTTCTGCGGTACCGGCTGCGGCGTCATGGTCGGCGTCAAGGAGGGACAGGTCGTCGCCACCCATGGCGACATGCAGGCTGAGGTGAATCGCGGCCTCAACTGCATCAAGGGTTATTTCCTGTCCAAAATCATGTATGGCGCCGATCGTCTGAAGTCGCCACTTCTACGAAAGCGCAACGGCGCCTTTGCCAAAGACGGCGTGTTCGAGCAGGTGAGCTGGGACGAGGCTTTCGACGTCATGGCCGAGCAGGCGAAGAAGGTACTGAAGGACAAGGGCCCGACCGCCGTCGGCATGTTCGGCTCCGGGCAATGGACCATCTTCGAGGGCTACGCGGCCACGAAGCTGATGCGCGCCGGGTTCCGCTCCAACAATCTCGATCCCAATGCCCGCCACTGCATGGCTTCGGCCGCCTACGCTTTCATGCGTACGTTCGGCATGGACGAGCCTATGGGCTGTTACGACGACTTCGAGCACGCGGACGCCTTCGTGCTCTGGGGCTCGAACATGGCCGAGATGCACCCGATCCTGTGGACGCGCCTCGCCGATCGCAGGCTCGGGCACGAGCATGTGAAGGTGGCGGTGCTGTCGACCTTCACCCATCGCAGCATGGATCTGGCGGATATTCCGATCGTCTTCAAACCGGGGACCGATCTGGCGATCCTCAACTACATCGCCAATCACATTATTCAGACCGGCCGAGTGAACGAGGATTTCGTCAGCAAGCATACGACCTTCATGGTCGGTGCGACCGACATTGGCTATGGCCTGAGGCCTGACAATCCGCTCGAGGTCAAAGCCGTGAACGCCGGGGATGCGGCGAAAATGACCCCGAGCGACTTCGAGAGCTTCAAATCCTTTGTTTCGGAATACACGCTCGACAAGACCGTCGAACTGACCGGCGTCGAGGCCGGGTTCCTCGAACAATTGGCCGATCTCTATGCCGATCCCAAGCGTAAGGTGATGTCGCTCTGGACCATGGGCTTCAACCAGCATGTGCGCGGCGTGTGGGCGAACCAAATGGTCTACAACCTGCATCTATTGACGGGGAAGATCTCTGAGCCCGGCAACAGCCCGTTCTCGCTCACTGGCCAGCCCTCCGCCTGCGGCACGGCACGCGAGGTCGGCACCTTTGCCCACCGGCTGCCGGCCGACATGACCGTGACTAATCCGGAGCACCGCAAGCACGTCGAGGAGATCTGGCGGATTCCCCACGGGATCATTCCGGAAAAGCCAGGCTATCATGCTGTCGAACAGGACCGCATGCTCAAGGATGGCAAGCTGAACTTTTACTGGGTGCAGGTGAACAACAACGTCCAGGCGGCTCCCAATACGCAGAACGAGACCTATCAGGGCTATCGTAATCCGGATAATTTTATCGTCGTCTCCGATGTCTATCCGACGATCACCGCCATGAGCGCCGACCTGATTCTTCCGGCTGCCATGTGGGTGGAGAAAGAAGGCGCCTATGGCAATGCCGAGCGACGCACCCATGTCTGGCACCAGCTCGTTGATGCGCCCGGCGAGGCGCGTTCCGATCTCTGGCAAATGGTGGAGTTTTCGAAGCGTTTCACCACCGATGAGGTCTGGCCGACCGACATCCTAGACGCCAATCCCGGCTATCGTGGCAAGACCCTTTACGAGGTGCTCTTCAAGAACGGCAATGTCGACCGCTTCCCGGCAAGCGACATCAACAAGGAATACGCCAACCGGGAGGCCGAGGCCTTCGGCTTTTACATCCAGAAAGGTCTATTCGAGGAATATGCGTCTTTTGGGCGCGGGCACGGGCATGACCTGGCCCCCTATGACCGTTACCACGAGGAACGGGGGCTTCGCTGGCCTGTCGTCGACGGCAAGGAGACGCTCTGGCGCTACCGGGAAGGTTACGATCCCTACGTGAAACCGGGGGAGGGCGTGAAGTTCTATGGTCGCCCGGACGGCAAGGCGGTGATCCTCGCCGTTCCTTACGAGCCGCCGGCGGAATCTCCCGACGACGAATTCAATGTCTGGCTGGTGACGGGCCGCGTCCTTGAGCACTGGCACTCCGGCTCGATGACGATGCGGGTGCCGGAACTCTATAAGGCGTTTCCCGGTGCAGTCTGCTTCATGAATGCCGGTGACGCCCGCGACCGCGGCATCAACCAGGGGGCGGAGGTGCGGATCGTCTCCCGCCGCGGCGAGATTCGCGCCCGCGTCGAGACGCGCGGCCGCAACCGCATGCCGCCGGGTGTCATCTTCGTACCCTGGTTCGACGCCAGCCGGCTGATCAACAAGGTGACACTCGACGCAACCGATCCCATCTCCAAACAGACGGATTTCAAAAAATGCGCGGTCAAAATTGTCTCTGCCGCATGATGAGAAGCCCCCGATCGTGGCTCGGAAGCCTGTTGGCGATCCTGTTCGTCGCAACGGGGGCCATCGCCCAGATGGCGGGTGAGAGGGTGCCGGCGCTCTCCGGCCCACCGCAAGAGATGGGCGAGGTAGTGGCGGAGCCTATTCCGAAATGGATCGTGGACGACGCGCGCAAGGAGCGCGCCTATCCCGACCAGCCGCCAGTTATCCCGCATTCGATCGAGGGCTACCAGCTTTCGGTCAACACCAACCGATGCCTTTCCTGCCACAAGCGCGAACTCACGCAGGAGTCCGGCGCGCCGATGATCAGCGTCACCCATTACATGACGCGGGAGGGGCAGATGCTCGCTGACGTTTCGCCGCGGCGCTATTTCTGCACAGCCTGCCATGTGCCGCAGGCCGACGTGCGACCGCTCGTGGGCAACACCTTCCGCGACATGAGCGAGATGGGCGTCGGTCACGCGGGGAGCGAGTAGGTCATGGCTCGGATAAAGCGCCTCCTATCGTGGGTGTGGAAGGTTCTGACTACGCCGGCCGCAACGCTCAGCCTCGCCTTTTTGACACTCGGCGGCTTCGTCGGGGGGGTGATCTTCTGGGGCGCCTTCAACACCGCGTTGGAGCTCACCAACACGGAGGAGTTTTGCGTCTCCTGTCATGAGATGCGGGCCAACGTATATGAGGAGCTGACGCGCACGATTCATTTCTCAAACCGCTCGGGCGTTCGGGCATCCTGTCCCGACTGCCACGTGCCGCACGAATGGACGGACAAGATCGCCCGCAAGATGCAGGCGTCCAAGGAAGTGTGGGGCAAGATCTTCGGGACCATCAACACGCGCGAGAAGTTCCTCAACCACCGGCTGGAACTCGCCAAGCACGAATGGGCGCGGCTCAAGGCCAACGACAGTCTCGAGTGCCGCAACTGTCACTCGTCGGGAGCGATGGACCTTTCCAAGCAGACGCAACGTGCCGCCGAGATCCATACCCGCTACCTGCTGCCGGGCAGGGCGACCTGCATTGACTGCCATAAGGGCATCGCCCACGAACTGCCGAATATGCAGGGCGTCGAGCCCGGCTGGAAGCTGCCGCCCGAACTCGAAGGAGAGACGCTGCCTTCTGCTTCGGCGATCGACGACCTGAAGAAGGTAATGAATGACTCCCACAGGGTAGCCTTTGGCAATTGATGCTCGCAAGTCCTGGGACGAGTTGTTCCTGATGATGGAAGGCTGACTTGCAGCCTATCCACTTTTAATTGGCTGGAGAGTGTACGCCGGTTGACCGCTGCGGTACCGCACTCACAAGGAATCGGCGAAGCTGGTCACAGACCTTCCTGAAGAGCTTTGATCTGCAAGAAGGCGGGCGGCAGCCTTTCCGTTGAGTTTGACCATTGTTGATCACAATCAACGACTCAACCGAGATGACAGCGTAAAGTTGTCCGGCATGCGGAGTAACACTTCCAAGGAGCGTGGCCGACGCGTCGACCGGATTGCTATTTCTTCCGACATCCGGCTTGTGGCACATCGGTCTACGCTGCTGGGAAACAGACAGGATCCGATCTGGCGGACCTATATCCAAAAACATTGGAGACGGCATGCGAGCAACGTGGGTAATTCCGGTAGCCGCTCTGGTGCTTCTACTCGACAGTTCCGATGGATCGGCTGGCCAGCGGGGCAAATCAGTTGACGAGCCCAGCAAATACGTACCCAGCGTTGGCGAGATCATGACTAAAATAGATCTCAGCCGCTCAAAGCTTTGGTACTCAGTCAAGTTGGGAAACTGGACTTTGGCCGACTATCAATTGGAACAGGTAAAGACAGGCTTCAATGACGTTTCTCGCCATCATCCTGACAAGTCCAACTTCGATTTCGCCAACGCGCGGAAGATCGCAAATTCGATCGAAGAGGCCATTGTCGCAAGAAGTGACGAGCAATTTCAGCAGTCCTTCGCCCGGATGACAGCCGAATGCAACGACTGCCATAGGGCCGTTGGAAAACCGTTCCTCCATGTTGGGGCGCCAAAGATCCCTTCTCCTTACAGCGACAAAATGCTCGAGCCAGGAGCCTTCCGTTAACTTGATTTGGCGCGATATTGTGGCTCCTCGTCATGCGATCCTAAGCAACCACTAAAGGCATAAATTCTGAAGGCTTCGATATCCCACGAGTTCAATCCCGCGAGCGCCATGCAACTCGATGAAGCCCCTGTGCTTCAGCTTTGTCAGCGAGCGTGAAACAGTCTCAATCGTCAGCGCGAGATAGTCCGCAACATCGACACGGGACATGGACAGCTCGAATCTTCGTGAATAGCCCGAACGCTCCGACATCTCGAGCAGGAATGCCGCCACGCGCTCAATCGCACTTTGACGACCGATGACGAGCTGATGCTCTTGTGCGGCGGAGAAGTTTTCCAGCGCCGCGGAGAATAGAGCTGGCCGACAAAGCGGTTCTTCCTGAAGGTTGATGTATCTAACGCCGGTGACCCCAATCGCTTCTGCATTCAAACTGTGCCGGTCCCGACTTTGCAGGCCAAACCAGTCGCCACCAAAATGGAATGCAAGGATCTGTCGCCTCCCATTCGCGAGTAACCTATAAACCCGGACAGCACCGAATTCGACCCGATAGACTTGATCGGCGCGTTCTCCGCAAGAGTAAATGCACTGTCCGTCAACGAAGCTGCTGATCGGCGCCAACGCCGGCTCGCCTGACTGCGGGGGAATGACATTTATATGCCTTCCCCAGGATGCCGATATCGAGGTATTCATTTCTCCACTCCCAGAACTTACTATTTGGGCCGCCTGGCTCGCGGGGCTCCCGCCGCTGTTCTCTGTCGAGAAACTGCGTAGGAACGCTGCCCTTCGGATGAGCAGGCAAATGCCATGAGTCAATTGAACCCGTCCGCCGGGCCAAGCGCTTCATCAATCTCTGCCGCCAAGCTCTCTATCAGTCCCTCGAACTCGGCACGGCGTTCCTCGCGAATATGCAAAGGAAGCTGATCGACGGCCGCGAGTGCGTCCTCAGCGGCTGCAAAATCCTCGCACATTCCCCTGAAGTCCTCATCGCGCATCGATAGCTCCCTGATTTGCAAGGAGCGCGCCGGAAACCGCCGCAATGCCGCTGCCATGCAGTGTTTCCAGTCCGGTTCCCCATTCATGGCTCCACTCCACCTTCGGTTTCAAAGATGTTTTTCTTATCGTCGGATTGTATTGCGCTTTGCCGGGGTATGGACGTAATATACGAGAGTCTACGGGGCAGTTTCTTGCAATCTTACGTTTTGCCCATGAGGGCGGACATGACAATCGCTGACCGGGGGAGCGTCCGAGGCGGATCGCCGACCGCTCTCCCTACGAATACGGAAATTCTGGTACAACTCGATCGAATACGGTCAAGCGCCGAATTCGACGTGCCGGACCGAGCGCGCAAATTCCTGGGCTACATTGTCGGAGAGTCAATTGCGGGCCGTGCCGACCGGATAAAGGCCTATTCGATCGCCACCGAAGTGTTCGGGCGGGATTCTTCTTTCGATGCTCAAACGGATCCAGTCGTGCGGATCGAAGCAGGTCGTATCCGACGCGCCCTCGAGCGATATTATTTCGTTGCGGGGAGCAACGATCCAATCGTGATAAAAATGCCCAAGGGCGGCTACGCGCCCGCCTTCGAAAAACGAGACGGTGCGCTGCACCCCCTAACTTCCGAACAGGCTGCAGACGTTCAGCCGCGTTCCATGTCGCTTGAGCAGACCGCGCTGTGGGTCAGTGTGGCCACAGTCGGTCTCCTAACATGCGGTTTGATCGCAAATGCATTTTTCAGCTCGGCGGCAACGACAATAGAGGGCCTCACGAAGTCTGGCGGCACTCCAAACATTCCGAAGCTGGTGGTGATGCCGTTCGAAGACCTTTCACAAACGCCGCAATCTGCGACGATCACACGCGGTCTAACAGATGAGGTCATCAACAACATCGCCAAGTTCAAGGAGATTGTTGTGGTCGCCGGGCCGGCAGCCCCGAACCCTCATAGCGCCAAAAGGGAATACCCGGCCCTTGCGTTAGAGGGCCGAGTCCGGCTCGATGGCGACAAACTCCGGCTGGGCATCCGACTAGTCCAGCATTCCGATGGTTCAGTCGTGTGGGCGAACACTTATGACGAAGTACTACAGCCGCGTAAGATCATCGAGTTGCAGCAGAACGCCGCTGCTGCAGTGGCTAGCGCCATCGCACAACCATACGGCATTGTTTTCCAGGCCAATGCCACACACTTCATGCGCTCTGTCCCGGACGATTGGCAGGCTTATGCGTGCACCCTGGCCTACTACGGGTATCGGGGCGATCTGAATCCGCAGACACACGCCTCCGTTCAAGAGTGTCTTCAGCACGCAACGACACAGTTTCCCGATTATGCTACGGCATGGGCACTTCTCTCACTGACCTATGTTGACGAGCTTCGCTTTCGATATCGCCTGAACCGATCGACGTCCGTGTCGCTCGCGCACGCGATCGAGGCTGCGGCGCGTGCGGTGGAGCTTGACCCTCAGAACGTTCGCGCACTGCAGGCGGAGATGCTTACATTGTTTTTCCGCGGCGAAGTTAGCGCTGCCTTGACGGTCGGCGCGCGCGCTTATGCTATCAATCCCAACGACACCGAGTTCTCGGGCGAATATGGTTTCCGGCTCGCACTGTCCGGTCAGTGGCGTTCGGGGTGCGACCTTGTGTCGAAAACTGTAGCGAGCAATCCCGGGCCGGTCGGATATTTCGAGGCAGCGCTGGCGGTGTGTTACTATATTAAACACGACTACGTCGCTGCCGAACGGTGGGCCCGGTTGGCGGACCTCGACGCCAATCCTGTCTACCATGTCATATTGCTCGCCGTCCTTGGAAAGCTCGGCAAGATGGACTTGGCTCGTACCGAGAGAGAATGGCTTGAAACCAACGTGCCTGGTTTCCTCGAGAACGCACGAAACGAAGTCGCATTGCGAATTCACCGCCCGGAAGACCAGCAGCATTTCATAGAGGGTTTGCGCCAGGCCGGCGTACCCGTTCCCGGAAAATGAGGTATCGCCAAGCGCCATAGGCAAGCGCCATGGGACTGCGTGCCATTACGTTGGATTTGGCAGTTTCGATGGCCCCAGCCGCAGCCTTTCCGATCCCACGGTGTCCGTGCTCATCCAGATTGAGAGTAAATCGTGGAACACGCTGAGAACGATCGGCCCCAGGAAAAGTCCTATCAATCCGTACGATAGCGTGCCGCCGAGAACACCCAGCAAAATCACGAGTGTCGGTGTGGAAAGTCCGCGCGCGACCAGGATTGGCTTCATGACGTTATCGATGATGAGGAGCGGTATCAGCAAGATCGTAAACAAGGCGGCCATGCCGAATTCCATCGAGGTCCACGCCCAGACGATCACCGGCAGCAGAACCAACGCCGGTCCAATCTGAATGATGCAGAGGATAAGGACGACGAAGGCGATTGCACCGGGTGCAGGAACTTTGAAAAGGCTCAGGATCAAAACACAGAGAAAGGCTTGCAAGAGGGCGACACCGATCACACCCCGCGCCACGTTGCGGATCGTTGCCGCTGCCAGTTGTAGAAAGCCAACGCCTCTCTCCCCACCTATTCTGCTCGCAAATCCCCGCGCACTGTTTGCCAGCCGTGCTCCGGACCCGAAGAGAAAACCGGCGACAAGAACGGAAACCACAAAGCCGAGCAGGTCAGCGCCGATCGACGCGATTGTGCCGAGGGCCTTGCTGCCCGCTTGCAGGAGCGAAGGCTTGATCTGTTGCAATACGGCCTCAAGATTGTCAGAAGCCATACTCCAGACAGAATAGATGCGCTCGCCGATAAGCGGAAAACTGCGAATACTGTCGGGTGGCGCCGAAATCAGTAGAGATCGATCATTCAGCCTCGCAAGCACCACCTGTAGGCCCTCGGCAAAGCTGATCGCAATGGCTGCGAGCGGAGCGACGATAACGAGCAGCCCCAGCATTGTAATGACGAGCGCCGCCACACGGGGCCGGTGGCCGAGAACAGCTGAAAGCGCAGTATAGGCCGGATAAAGGGCTACAGCCAGGATCGCGGCCCAAATAAGAATAATCGCAAATGGCGCGATCAAAGTCAGAGACCAATAGGCGAAAAGTCCAACCAGGCCGATGCGCGCGATCTCGGTTATTCTCGGCTCGATAGACGGCCGCGCGGCGGGATCAACCGGATCCGGGTTTCGCTGGGATGATGGATGGTCGTCCATGGCAAACCTCGCCTTTGATGCCGGAAACAAAAAAGCTCATCCGCGTGGTTTCTGAGGCTTGTGCGTTCGATCCAAATGGGTCGCGCAGGGTCACTTCAGTTGAAGCAAAGCAAATCCTGTCTTCTGCACCGATCGTTCCGTCGCGGGCGCCAGGTACCCTCATTCAAGCAAGCGATTATGGTTGATTGTACGCCGCATATCCGCAGCGCAGCAGTAACATACCGTAGCATACGTCATTCAACGTTCCCGCTTTGCGCGTTTCGTCGTACACAGAACTTCGCTCATAGGCTGGTTTTAAAAGGCGCGTGAATGATGAGGACTTGACCTGGAGGCATAGCGCGGCTGCATCTCCCCAGGGAGATGCAGCCCATATAGGGGACTGTCCGCAAGTGTTACCTGTCGATATTGACCGCGATCAATGCCACCGACGCATTCTGGCGTAATATCAGACTTGAGGAAATGAGGTGACTAGTCCCCCTCTCTACTCGCCTTAGGTTTCAAGCATTTTGCCGCAGCCAGCGGCTTCTGCCAGTTTACAGGAAGGGGGAGCGCAGAGATGGAAGATTCCTTGCATCCGGCTGCGGTTGCCCATCTGCCGCCGTTCATCACCGCTCCTGGTCAGACCGACGTTCTTTTTAACGTGATGATCGTCTTCGTCTTGCTGATGGTCTTTGTGGTCGGCATCCTCTACCTGCGCCTGCACGCTTTGCCCGAGCACATGGCGCATGGCGCCAGCAAAGTGCAGTTGCAGATCGTCGGCGTCTTGGCGCTGATCGCGCTCTTCACCCACAATCACTTGTTCTGGATTGCGGCTCTCTTACTTGCCATGGTCGAATTCCCGAACTTCTCGTCTCCAGTCGAATCAATCGCTCGCTCGCTGGCGAAAATGGCCGACCGGCACGATGGAACCGACGAACCCGTGACGAGTGCCCAGCCCGCGCCGATGCCCCCGCGAGCTAACGAATCCCACGCAAGCCCGCCGCAATGGGTGCCGCTCGAGATAGAGCCCGTGGCAGGTGACGATAAGGCCGAACGGAGGGGGTGAATTGTGCTGGAATTCCTGATCTGCTCGCTGCTCACCATTTTTCCGGACTACCTCGTCCGACGCTATGTCCAAGGCAAGCGCATCGGCCGTGAGATTAATCTCTATTCCATGTGGTTTGAGCTTCGATACGGCATAACGGCCTGCCTTATCCTCACCATTTCACTGATCACAATGATCTTCTATTTCCATCCATCTACCAGCAACGTCACCGCGGTGTTCCGCACGGTAACGATAATGCCCGAATCGACCGGGCGAGTAGCGGAGGTTTATGTCGACCTCAATGAGAAGGTTCCTGCCGGTGCTCCCCTTTTCCGCCTCGACGATTCCGAGCAACGGGCAGCACTTGAGACCGCCCGTCGACGCGTCGCCGAGATCGAGGCAGAGACAATTGTTGCGCAGAGCGAACTGGCCTCCGCCGACGGCCTTATCGCCCAAGCCGAGGGCGACTATCTCCAGGCGCTGAATGAACTCGAGACGCAGGTCGAATTGAACGAGCGCAACCCTAACATCGTCGCAAGGCGCGAAATAGAGCGCCTGCAGGTCGCTGTCGACGGTCGCGATGGTGCGCGTGCCGCGTCGATCTCAAACAAGCAGACCTTGGAAACGAAAATCGCCTCACTCCTGCCGGCGCAGAAGGCGAGCGCTGAAGCGGCGCTGAACCAAGCCCAGGTGGAGCTCGACAAGACGATCGTACGGGCTGGAACCGCCGGCGTAGTGCAGCAGTTCGCGCTCCGAGCTGGAGATATCGTCAATCCGATGATTCGCTCGGCCGGTATCCTGGTTCCCGAGCAACGCCGCGTTGGCCTGATCGCTGGCTTCGGCCAGATCGAGGCACAGGTGATGAAGGCCGGGATGATTGCCGAGGCGACCTGCATCGGCAAGCCGTTCACCATCATCCCGATGGTGGTGACGGAGGTGCAAGACGTCATCGCCGCCGGCCAAGTTCGTCCGACCGACCAGCTCGTCGACGCGCAGCAACTTGCCAGTACTGGCACGCTGACTGCCTATCTGGAGCCGCTCTACGAGGGACAGTTCAGCGGCGTACCACCTGGAAGCAATTGCATTGCCAACGCGTACACGAGCAATCACGATGCACTACATGCGCCGGACATCAGCACACCTCACTGGCTATTTCTGCACGTCGTCGATGCCGTGGGATTGGTGCACGCCATGATCCTCAGGCTTCAGGCCCTGCTTTTGCCGGTCCAGACGCTGGTCTTCAAGGGCCACTGAGGAGGGTCGGCTCCGCCGCCCCCAGCGCAGACGTCAATACCTGTCGAGAACTCAACAGAAGATTTAATCTCGATGGGTGCAGCAATCAGTGAGCAAATGGAGGAGGGGACAATGGACAAGCACACCAACGACAGGAAAAAGAACAATCACTGGAAAGCGGAGGACGAGAAATCCGCCGCGAACAAGGACTCCGAGGTGCGGTCCGGTGGAAACTATGCAAAAGAGCTGGCCCGATTACAGGAGGAGATTGCTCATTTGCAGGCTTGGGTGAAGAAGACAGGGGCTCGGATCGTCATCGTCTTCGAGGGACGAGACGCAGCCGGCAAGGGCGGCGTGATAAAACGGATCACTGAGCGAGTAAGCCCACGCGTCTTTCGTGTCGTGGCCCTGCCTGCCCCGACGGATCGTGAGAAGACGCAGATTTACATGCAACGCTATATACAGCAGCTTCCCGCGGCCGGTGAAATCGTGATCTTCGACCGATCCTGGTACAACAGACCCGGCGTCGAGCGCGTAATGGGCTTCTGCTCGGAGAAGAAGGCAAAGCGTTTTCTGGAGATCGCTCCACGGTTCGAGGCAGCGATGATCGAAAGCGGAATAGTGCTGCTTAAGTATTTCCTCGATGTAAGCGAAGAGGAACAGGACCGCCGATTCCGGCAACGCATCAATGATCCGCTGCGCCAATGGAAGCTGTCACCGATGGATGTCGAATCCTATCGCCGCTGGTGGGACTACACTCGAGCCTATGACGAGATGATCAGGATGACAGACACGGACGATGCGCCATGGTGGATCGTCCCATCGGATAATAAAAAGCAGGCGCGCGTGAACTGTATCGCTCATATTCTTTCCGCAATTCCCTACGAACGGGTGAAGTTCGAGGAACCTGACCTCGGCAAGCGTCAGAAGCGGCCGGCTGATTTCGAAAGAGATACGCGGTCCCGCCGCACGGTGCCAAACCTTTTCTGAGCACATTCCGTCACTGTGCGTCTGCGGTCGTCGGCTCTGCGCCCTTTGCTGCTCGGCCGGCTTGGCGTACCTTGGGCCACGGCGCGCGCCAGCCGAGCAAACATTCCCCTCCGCTCGAGCCAAATAGAATCGTTTCCATTCCGGCTGAAATCGATGCTGGACTTGCGTGTCATCCTCCGAGGGCCGAGGCTAAGGCCACCAGGATCAAACCAATCACGACCATTGCAAGCGCCAGACGCATTGGGTTGCCGGAGTGACGTCCCAGAGTGTACCCGGCCAGAAACAACAGAGCAGTGGCTATCGCGTTGGAGACCTTCACTGCGGCCAGGGCGTTTGTCATGACGATGAACGGAAACACGACCGGAAATGTGCAAAGGAAAACCAAGAGAAAGACACCCAGCGCGCTGATCACATCACGCGTGGTGGGTCGCGCGCGCACCTCGTCTTCAGGGAGGCTGGCCAGGTGCCGCCGTATCCGTTCCAGGTCTTCGGACGAAAGCGCTGGCAGAATGATGCCCGGCAATGCCTCTGCCACAATACCGCGAGCCGTTTTAACGTCATCAGCTGTCCGGACACGGTGTACCGTTCGCTCCGAAAGCTTGCGTTCAGCCATCGAGCTCATGAAGTACATGACTGCGTCAATGATGCCCCACGCCAGATTGCAGCCGACAGCTCCAACCAGCATTGACCGCACATCCGCTCGTCCTGCTTCCATGGTGCTCAGCGAATTCGTGAACGTCATGACCATGATCAATCCAAAGAGCACCTCGTTGGAGCGTTCAACAGGATTGAGGACTCTGTATAACAAATGCTTCGAGCCGCCATTACCGGGCACTTTCTCGCTCATTGAGTCACTCCTGGGGGCAAGAGGAACAGCGTCAACGCAAATATGGCGTAAACCGCCAGCGCCATGACGCCGGCATACCACGCTGCGTGCCCGCCATTGGACAGAAGAGTCGCCGCCATGGTCGCCACCAGCATCATTGCCACCGCGCCGGGCCAGAATTCGAGCGACATCGGCTGGGGCCCAATGAAGTAGCTGACAAGGACGAGTACCGGCGCAACGAAGAGAGCGATCTGCGCAGCACTGCCCAGCGCGATACCAACGCTGAGGTCCAGGCGATTTGCGCGCGCCGCTGAGAACGCCGTGGTCATTTCCGCAGCTCCGCCAACCAGGGCGATGACGATGAAACCAACGAAGGCCGGTGTCAGTCCTAGATGTTGCGCGGCAGCTTGCACTGATCCGACGAAAATCTCGCTGACCATCGCGACGAGGAGCGTGACGACAATTAAAACGACAATCCCGATCGAAAGCGGCCAGGGTTTTTCTCCCGCCTCGGCCTGACCGACGCTTGCAAAGAGTTCCTTGTGCGTCTTCAGGGAAAACACCATGCCAAGTCCGTAGACGGCTATGAGCAGGATCGCCAACCCTAGGCTCAACTGCTGGGAAAATTCCGCTGCCGGGGTGCGGTCCAAGCCGCTCGTGAGCGAGGGCACCAGGATCGCAATCGTCGCAAGGAACAGGAGGCTCGCCTGAAAACGTGCATTCACCCTGTTGAATTCCTGCAGATGATGTTTCAGGCCGCCAATCAGAAAAGCGCCTCCAAACATGAAAAGGCTGTTGGTGACGATTGCGCCCGCGATCGAGGCTTTGACGAGAAGATACTGCCCGGCCTGCAGAGCGGCGAGCGTGATAATGAGCTCCGTCAGGTTGCCGAGCGTAGCATTGAGCAGGCCACCGACCGCATCGCCGGTCTTTGCCGCCACTGATTCCGTCGCCCGGCTCAAGAGCGCAGCGAGCGGTACGATCGCTGCGATCGCCACGAAAAACAATAATGTATGAGCCTCGGGAGCCATCCGCTCCAGGAAAATGACGATAGGTACGAAGAAGATCAATGCCAGGAGTGGAGATCGTCGAATCTCCCGTAAGACCATTTCGATTGCAGATCGCGGCTGCGTGGTGGACCTCTTCCCCTCGAAAGTGCGCATGCGTATGGTCCTCCGGCCCTGAAAGGCTTTTGACTTGGATTCCGAGTGCACGACGCAACGGCGCGAACTGCCCTTCGCCGGTACCCGCCTACAGTGTCTCGGCGAAGGGACGTTTGACCGCAACGGGGCTCCAGGAGAGGCTCTCGTGGAAGCGCTTCACTCAGGCAGGGTCGTTTGCCGGAAGAAGGTCACGATCGTATCGTCGGGAGGTCCGAACCACTCGCTGAAGAATGCCGGGAAATCTTCCGATCGGTAGGTGCGGCTCAACGCCCGGTCAACGACGATTCGAAAATCCTCGTCGTTGCGCGCCAGCACAAGCGCAAGCGGTTCGTAGGTGAAATGACGCTTCAGTACGATGAGATCGCCGGAATTTTCGCCGCGCGCGGCGGCATCGAGCAAGAGCGGCAAGTCGCCGAAGAGTACGTCGGACTCGCCGTTGAGAATATTGGCGATTCCCTGATCATAGTTCTCCACAGCAGCGATGGTCGCTGAAAGCTGAAACGTCTTTATCCGCTCCGCAAGCCAATCCTCACTGGTAGTACCTGCGATCGGGGAAAATGTCTTCTGATTGAGCACGGTTCTTGCAGGGGATCCCCGCCAAATCGGCCGGTCAGAGGGGCGTCCCTGCGTCAGAACCTCACGCAACGCAAGGGGTGCGCTTGCACTCAGTACCGCACCCGTCCCGCTCGGAAAAATCGGTATCGAGAACGAAACCCCCTTTCGGCGCGTCAAGGTCACGGGCGACGCACCACAGAAGAGATCGGCCGAACCTTGTCGTATGGCGTTGTCGGCAGCCTCCCTGGTGAGCTCAATCCACTCGACCGCAAGATCGGCAATCCCAAGTTCACGTTTCAATTCCTCGGTCACCTCCATGCACAGGCTGACGGCATAGCCGGTGGCGCTTTCTCCTTCCGCCTTGAAAGAGAATGGCCGCGCGGTCGCGTCGTAGCCCAGCTTGACGGTGCTGCTGCTGCGAACGCGATCGAGCGTCTGTGCTTCGGCGGTCGCCCACATGCTGACGGTCACTGCTCCTAGCGTCAGCCCAAATCTGACTATCCGTCGTCCCGTTTGACGTCCTTTACCCGGTGCGGCTTGCATGGTGCATCCTCCCAACGCTTCTCTTGACCTCACGCTGTCCTCAGAATCCCCGGTCTTGCGGTGAAGCGAGGCGCGATAAGGCCGTAAATGATGAAGGCAATTCCGGTGACGAGCATACCGCCCAGCACGGCATCCTTTCCGGACGCATAAATCGCAAAGACGCTATAGAGCATGCCCACGATCGCGATCGAAGAATTCAAGCGGAACTTGCTTTCTGAAACGCCAGCCGCCCTCATCATGACGAAGAGTGCGGAAAGGGAGATGATATAGGGAAGCACGTTTGTAACGACCGCAAGATTGACGAGCGCTGCAAACTGCTCGTTGAGCGTGGGTGAAATCGTCATGAGCGCCAGCAGAGACTGAACAACGCCCATAACGATCATCCCGGTTACGGGCGCACCCATCTCGTTCACCCGCGAAAAAAGGGACGGAAACATGCGCTCGTCTGCGGCGGCCCGCGCCGTCTGCGCGATGGTGAACTGCCAGCCGAGTAGCGAGCCGACGCAGGCGAGAACAGCCAGCGCCATGACGACTGATCCGATGGCGGGGTTGAACATCGTGGCAAAGGCAAGCGCGAACGGTCCTGTCGACGCGGCAAGCTCAGCGTTCGGCACGATCCCTTGAATGACTGTGGTCGAGAGAATGTAGATAATAGCGGCCCCGAGCGTCCCGAACAGGCAGGCAAGAGGAACGTCCCGCTTGGGATTTTCCACCGCGTCGGAGTTCTGTGCAGCCGATTCCATTCCCAGGAAGGCCCAGAGCGTCAGCGAGATGCTCGATCCCATGCCTTGGACCAGGGTCAGTCCATTGGGGTTCCAGGCAGCCGCGAAAACCTCCGAGCTGAACCATGCCCAACCGATAATGCAGAGCAGCCCTACGGGAAGGATCACTCCCCAGACCGTAATTGAGCCGATACGGCCCGTGACGCGCGGCCCGCCAAAGTTGGCTACAGTCGTAAGCCACAGAAGGATGATCAGGCTAACGCAAGTCGCAATCGGTGTGGACGTCAGCCACGGGAAGAACCCCGCGAGATAGCCGACGGCCGAAATGCCGATCGCCACATTGCCGACAGCGAGCGAAAGAAAATAGAGTAAGAAAACGAGGAAATAGCCTGGTTTGCCGTAGGCATCCTCCGCATAGGCCGACATCCCTCCGGGACGCTGGTTGAATAGACCGGCTTGTGCAAATCCGTAAGCGATCGCCATCGAGCCGACCGCGGTCACCAGCCAGGACAGAAGTGAAATGGCGCCGACCTGCGCCATGTTCGCCGGCAGCATTATTATTCCCGAGCCCATCATGTTCACCGCAACGATGAAGGTGAGCTGGACCAGGTTCATTTTCTTCTTCGACGCAGCTTCTACGGCGACGTTGAGCGAATGTTCAGTCATGACCCGATCCTCCCTCGGAAGAGGCGATTACTCGCGCACGGCGTAGGTGTAGAACTTGATCTGGCCGTCAACTCGCTCCTGAAACACACCCTGGACCTCGTAATTGAAGCCGGGGAAGCGGTTGAAGGACTCTTGGAATGCCAGGAAATAGTTGTGCATCGGCCGCGCCCTTTCGTCCCAGCGCTCCCCGGGGACTATGACGCCTATGCCCGGCGGATAGATCAACGCGAGCGTGGCCGAAATCCTGCCGAAAACCTCGTCGAGTGCCACATAATCAACTTCGTTTGCCACGAGAGCTTCATAAGCCGCTTTCGGCGCCATTGCGGGCTCGGGCATGCTCTCCCCCCGGAAGCAGAGACGCTGCAATTCCTTCACCCCTGCTTGCCGATAAAAGTCGTGCATCTCTGCGCAGACCTGCCGGAGTGTGTATCCTGCATAGCGTTCTCTGTTCGCCGCAAACACGGTAGGTAGAACCTCGGCCAAAGGCGCGTCCCGGTCCCACAAGTTCTTGAACTTCACCAACTTGGCTATCAGCGTGTTGAGCTTGCTCTCGTCCTCGGCCGGTGTGAGCAGAAACAGTATGCTGTTGAGGTCGCACTTCTCGGGAACGATGCGCTGTTCGCGAAGATAGTTGGCAACGATCGTTGCCGGGATGCCGAAGTCTCGATACTCCCCCGTCGCACGGTCTATGCCTGGAGTGAGAAGCGTGAGCTTGTTTGGATCCACCATTGCGTAGCCATCGGAATAGCCGGAATATCCATGCCATGAAGCCCCTGGACGGAAGCGCCAGCACTGCTGTTCCCGTTTGATGACCTCCGTCGGGAGCGCCTCCCAACGGGACTCGACAACATCCTTCGTATGTTTGGAGTCCGAGATCGTGACGAAATCGGGTACGAAGGGGTCGAAGAACCACTGCTCCTGGGGCCCCGCACCCGTCGATTCGTAGTACCGGGTGAATTCTCTCAGTTTCTTGCGTGCCTCGATACCCAGCTCGATACAGCGATCCCAGAGCATTTCGCCAGCCTTGCCCTCGTGGATCTTGGCGTTGACGTCCAACGAGGCGAATAGCGGATAGAAGGGTGAAGTCGAAACATGCATGAGAAGCGACTCGTTGAAGCGCTTATGTTCGACGTAGCGGCGCTGATCACGGATGTGCTCGTCGCGCTTGTGAATCTGCGAGGCTTGCGAAAAGCCGGCCCCTTGCTTGTGGACGGATTGCGTTGAGAACAATCCCGGCATTTCGGCATCAAGCGTGTCGATTCGCATCGGACTGTGGTCTTCAAACAATGGGTGGAAAGCGTTGTAGCCGATCCACGCCTCGTCCCAGAGTACGTAGTCGCACAGGTGTCCGATCTGTTCCAACACCTTGCGGACGTTGTAAATAGTGCCGTCATAGGTCGCAAGTTGGATGCAGGCGAGTCGGAACGGTCGCTCTGCACTGGCCCGCGTCTTGTCCTCGACCAGAGGATGCCTTTCGATCTGCCGGCGCAGGCTCGCTTCGTCCCAGGCGTCCCAGTCCACGGCACCGATCATCCCGAACGAGTTGCGCGCGGTCGGCAGGTAAATTGGTATCGCTCCCGCCTGCACCAGCGCGCCCTGGTGAAGCGACTTGTGATTGTTGCGGTCGAACAACACGAGGTCGCCTGCGCGCAGTACCGCGTTCGTAACCACTTTGTTCGATGTGCTTGTGCCGTTCAAAATGAAGTAGGTCCGGTCCGCGCCGAAAATCCTTGCTGCATTCTTCTGCGCCTCGGCCGCCGGCCCTTCATGGATCAGCAGGTCGCCCAGGTCGACATCGGCATTGCAAAGATCGGCGCGAAATATGCTTTCGCCGAAATAATTGAAAAAGAGCTGGCCTGCGGGCGACTTCCGGTAAAACTGTCCGCCCTGGTGTCCGGGACAGTCGAACGCAATGTTGGCTTCTCCATCGTAAGCCATGAGGCCGCCGAAAAACGGCGGGAGGAGCGTCTTGCCGTAATTGACCAGACTTGAAATGATCTGCTTTGCGTAGAACGCCGGTGTCTGCTGCCCAAGATAAACGAAGCCATCCACTTCACCGGCCATTTTAATCGCCGCGATGTCCGCAATACCGACGGAGTCTGCGAGGGCCCATAGCGGCGTGCGGAATCCGATGTCTCTGACCGCACGGACGAACTTGCGGGCATCTTCGAGCCGTCCGCCTTCGACGGTCCCAATATAGGCGCCAACCGAAGCGTCCTCGGACACGTCGACGGTATAGCTGCCGCGCAACTCGACTTCGAAATTTTCCGCGACAATATGCGCAAGAAGTCTCTTCGTTTCCAGATTGCTTTCGTCGACGAATGCCACGACCTTGAGCAGCTTGTGGAATGGAATGGGGACGGTCGGAGACTTCACATCACGCGGTATCATCTTGCCCCTCCTCGACGATGCAATCCACGAGATATCTCCGTCCACTCGGGTTCGCGACGAAACGGAGTCCGTGGATGTCTGTCTCAAATCCCGGGAATTTCCTGTCGAAACTCCGGGCGTAGACGAGATAGTCCTGGATTGATCTGGTGGCGGCGGTGATCCGCTCACCAGGCATGATGAGCGGAATTCCCGGCGGATAGGGTACAATCATGACTGCGAGTGTCCGGCCGATCAGTTCGTCAATATCAATGCTCTCGACGCACCCCTTGACCAGACGGTTGTAGGCGTCCGCCGGGCGCAGTGCCATTTCGGGCAGCACGGTGTACATCTCGCGCTGGGCGTTCGGCACGTCGTCGCTGCGGTACACGTCGTGAATTTTCTCGCAAAGATCTCTGAGGCCCATTGTCCGGTAGACGTCCGGATGGGCTGCCGCGAGGGCGGGAAGGGCGCGTGAAAGAGGCGCATTGGCATCATAGAGGTCTTTGAAGTTCAAGAGCTCGGTGATCAGGGTGCTCCACTTGCCGCGTGTGATCCCCATGGAGAAGAGCACCAGGAAAGAGTAGAGCCCGGTTTTCTCGATTTCGATCCGGCGAGAAGAAAGGAACTTCGTGACGACTGCCGCCGGAATACCATGCTCCAGCATCGCTCCGCCCGCATTGAGTCCGGGCGAAAGGATCGTGACCTTGATCGGGTCAACCATCACGTGATTCTCAGCCAGGTCTTCGAAGCCATGCCACGCGTCACCGGGCTTTAGAAGCCAGTCCGACTTGGCGTCGCTCGGTGCCCGATCCGCGATGGGGGGCTCCCAGACTTCGAACCACCAGGAATCCTGCATCTGTGTCCGGACCGCGTTGACGGCTCGGCGGAAACTCATGGCCTCGTCGATGGTCTCCTGTACCAGCGCCCGCCCGGCGGGCTGCTCCATCATGGCAGCAGCCACGTCGCACGAGGCGATGATCCCATATTGCGGCGAGGTCGATGTGTGCATCATGAACGCTTCGTTGAAGCGTGTGATATCGAGTTGCTTCGCCACGGCATGCTGCACATGTAGCATTGAAGCTTGAGAGAAGGCGGCCAGCAGCTTGTGCGTCGACTGGGTTGCGAATGTTATGGCTTCTTGCGAACGCGCGGGCTTCGTCGAAGAGATCGCGTGATAACCATCGTAGAATTCGTGAAAATTGGCGTAAGCAAACCAGGCCTCGTCGAAATGCAGTACCTCCACCGCATCGCCGAGCGCCGCTTTGATTCCATCTACGTTGTAGCAGAGCCCATCATATGTGGAGTTTGTCACCACCATCAGGCGCACTTTACCGTTCGTCTCACCGGCAAACGGACTGGCGGCGATCTTCTGCGCGATTGCCTCCGGGGTAAACTGCTCCTTCGCAATTGGGCCGATGATGCCGAGGCCGTTGCGTGAGGGCGTCAGGTAAATCGGCGTTGCACCCGTCATGATCAGTGAGTGCAGGATAGATTTATGGCAGTTTCGGTCGCAGAGGACGAGGTCGTTGCGAGTGACCATACCGTGCCACACAATCTTATTGGCGGTCGATGTGCCGCCGACAACGAACAGCGTCTCGTCCGCACCAAATATGCGCGCAGCATTGCGCTCACCCTCGCCAATCGGCCCAACATGATCGAGGAGCGAACCAACGCTGCCGACGGACACAGAAATGTCCGACCTCAATGTGTTCTCTCCGAAAAACGCATAAAAGAGCTGCCCCACCGGGCTCTTGCGAAATGCCACCCCGCCTCCGTGCCCTGGCGTGTGCCAGGAATAGGCGCCGTGAAGCGTGTATTCCATCAACGCCTTGAACATTGGAGGCGGAAGCCTCTCCAGATAATTCTGCGCCGCGCGCACGATTGCGCGCGCCATGAATTCCGGAGAATCCTCGAAGAGACGCATGAAGGCATTGGCGTGGCGCAGCACGGGCGCCGGCACCATTTCCGCCGTTGTATCGTCGCCAAACAGAAAGATTGGCAGCAGGTTGTTCCGGGAGCGTTTCGCGGCGAGCAGCTCGGCTAAAATCTCCCATCGCGTCGTACTTGATTCCGCCCCGTCGACTGAAATCAGCCAGCAGGACTCGGTGTTGAAGACGTTCACGAGGCGGCGTGCATCCTCATAGGTGAGGCCTCCAACGACCCGATAACCTTCCTTTTCAATCGCCTCTGCGAGGCTGCGCATGCCCCGCCCGGCAGCGTTTTTACCCTCGTAATCTTCATCGATGACAGCGATGGGGAATGCCTTGTAGAACTCCATGGTCCCAGGCTCCTGCGGACGCGGCGGCGAATTCTCAGCTTTCGTTGTAAGTCGTACACGGGCGGCGCTGGCGCGTCGTTGATTCCGATCAAAACTATGCCCGCGAGCTTCTATTCGTCCCGTAATCAGGCCGGATAATCGTGTCCGGTCGGGCGCCGACCTACGGATCGGGGATGGCGCCGCCAACGACCCCGGCAGGGCTCGTGCTCACTCTGCCCACCTCTCGTCCGCGGTGAAAGCGATCGTCAACCAGCGATTGTGGCCTTCATCGCCAATAGCAATCCCAATCTCATCCCGAATTCGGTCCCACGACTCTAACGGTTGAGGAGGAAAGTTGCTGGGCACGATGAAATGAAGCTCTATTTGCTTGGCGCGCCCAACCTTGGCGACGTATGCCCGGTAAGAAACAAAGCCCTGCTTCCGCACCGTTTCGTCGGCGATGCGCTCCACCCGAGCCCTGAGCTCGTTTGGGGTGATCAGCAGTATATCGGCGAGAGCCGACCTAACCGTACCGATCGGCAGGGGGATGATGACGATGCAGACAAAAGCCAACACCACGGGATCGACGTATGACGTGATCCAATGCAATGCCGTTTCCTGGACCGCATGGCCGATTATGAAAGCAACCAGCAGCGCTGAGGCAATGCCCCCCGACATGATCCAGGCCTTGACGTCAAGCGCGATGAAATTCGATCGGAGCCCGCGATTAGCTCGCGCACCGATCACCGCCATCATCGTACAAATGAACACGGTCACGGCAGCATAGGCAATGGCGAACCCGAACTGGAGCTGATGGCCCCCTTTCAGAACGCTGGTCAGCGCATTGATCAACGCATAAACGGCGATGGCCATCAGCAATGTACCGTTGAGAAGCAAGACGATCGGCTCGAGGTGCCAAAACCCCATTGTGAAACGATCCCGCATACGGCCGGACAACGCATTGCCCGTTGCCGATACCGCAATCAGTCTGGAAACCCAAAGCGCCAAGACAGTCATTCCGGCATCGGCGAGCGAGTAGATGCCGTCAAATGTGATGGAGAATGATCCGGACAGAAGACCCAGGATAACTCCAAATGCCGCGACGACTACGGTGGCGGCGATGGAAGCACGAAGGAAGGTCTGCTCGTTGAACATATCGCCCTCGAGGTACGGAACGAACCACACACCGGTACCAGGCGCGGCTGCCTGCCTTGAGCGGAATGAGGGAGGTGCGCGCGGTTTTCCACCCGCATCCGCTCTAAGTCATCGCGATCAATCAGGCGTCAGGCCCCGGCTAGGATCATTGGCCGAAATCACCCGGCACGAAGCTCCGCCGTCGCTGCCATATGTAAACGGGGATGCTCAGCAACAGCAGCATCAGTCCATAGAGGACAGGCTCCGCACCACAGCCGTAAAGCGTGAACATTGCAAAAGCGAAACCAACAAGCTCGATGAGGGTTACACGCGGTATTACAGTCCCTCCGCTAACCCGCGCGGAGACGAGACTGCTGGCAAGAGCGCAGAACGCATAAGGTATAACGGCCGTCATTGTGCTCAAGCCGACGAATAGCCGATAAATGGATGAGAAGCCCTCGGAACCGGCTGCCTGAACGAGCACGAGAATCGTCGCCAGAGTCGCCGAAACGACAATCCCCGTGGCGGGCACATTTCGCGCCGAGAGCCGGCTGAACAGCGGTGGAAACAATCCGTCTCGCGCCGCCGCCATTGGCACCTGCCCCATCAGCAAGGTCCAGCCGTTCAGCGCTCCGATCGATGACAGGACAACTGCCAGAGAAATCGCTAGTTCACCGGCCGGTCCCCACATTCTCCTTGCTGCCTCGGAGAACGGTGCCACCGAGTGGACGAGCTCCTCTCTCGGCACCAGCCCCATAACGACAATGGTGCCGAGAACGTACAGCGTTACAGCAATGGAGATTCCAAGCACCGTTGAACGCGGGATCGTACGTTCGGCGTCGCGTACATCGCCAGCGGGCACCGTGGCAGATTCAAGCCCCAGATACGCGAACATGGTGAGCGGCGCCAACGCAGCGCTCGCCTGAAGGAGCGGCTGGCCGCTCGGATTGAAGTCGGCGAAGTGGGAGAAGTCGATGTAAAACAGGCCCAGCAGCGCGACTGCCCCGAACGGGATCATCTTAGCGTAGGTGGTGATTTCGGAGAAGAGCCCTGCCGCGTGGACGCCGCGTAAGTTGACGAGCACGACAAGCCAGATCACGCTCAAAGTGAGCAGCGTCGCCGTTCCGCGTCCGCGGAGGATCGGAAAAAAATCAATGACCACGCCGGCGAACGCCACTGCGATAACGGGCAGCGACGCCCAGATGGAAATCCAATATCCCCAAGCGATAAGAAATCCCGGAAAGTCTCCATAGGCGAGGCGCGTATATGCATAAGGCCCTCCGACTGCCGGGGAGAGCTTTGCGAGCCGTGCGAACGTCAGCCCGAGACAGATCGCACCCGCTCCCATCACGATCCAAATCACGATAGCGAGATTGCCGTAAGGAGCAACTGCCGCCGGCGAGAGGTAGAAGCCGGAGCCAACCATGTTACCGACGACGATGGCGGTACAGGCGGCCAGACCCAGGCTCTTGCCACTTGACGGTGCTGACATTTGCTCAACCTTTCGAGAGCGTGGCCCAGGAATGCATCAATGATGAGCGCTGACCTGCGTTGCCGGTGTGGCGCGGAGAAGCATGGCGTGACTGGAATCTGATATTGGAAACGGCTCCTTTAACTGTTTCGATCGCCCATCAAGGCGAACGAAGGTACCAATTCAGCAGCGCATCCGAGATCGACAACGCGGGAGCAGCCTGCGTCAACGTCGCCTAGAGCCCTCGACACCGACGCGCACGGCCGGGACCAACCCGTGTCGGTGTCATGCTCACCTCCAGGCAACGACGCAAACCTCGCGCATGCATTGCTCTTCCGTGTGCAGAGCATGCCACTCCATGGATCCTCTCGCATTGATCGCAGTCAAGTGTGCGCGCAGGCGATACCGACTTAGTTAGCCGCCTGGCAGGCGCGCATGGCCTGCATCGCAGCGTCGGTTCCGGCAAGGCTCAGCGCAAAAGGCTGGCGCCCTTCCGGCGTGATCGTCAGCGTCTTCATCTTGGCAAGATCGTAGATGAAGTCTGGATTGTTGACCCAAACGTAAGCTCCATCGAATCCCTCAAGCTGCTGGCCGGTTGCCTCCCCGCTGAATTTCTGGCCGTCAACGTCGAATAGTACGGAGCGTTTCTCACCACTGCCAACGTTTGCCGCCAACTTTGTGTAGAGTGCCATGTAGCCGCGTCTGCCGGTCGTCTCGTCTATGCCCATCAGAACCTGCATATCATCACCCAACTTCTTCGCGATCAGGCAGCCGGGGCCCATGTCCCCTCTCACAATGATATCCCAGCCTGCCGCGGTGCCGTACTTCTTCATGTCCTGTGCCTGGACCACCGTTCCACTGCAGAGAAGACTCACTGCCGTCGCCGCTACGATGCGCGTTTTTGGGGTTAGCTTCATAACATTACTCCTCCTCGTTTCAGCCGTGCCGGTACGGCCAGGCTGTTTCTAAACCTTTGATCTATCCAAGCCAGACACTCGTGCTTGCATGCCGTCTGCCCGGGGCAACGAGCTTCATTGGATATGCGGTATGCTCCAATCGCCTTAGATCTATCGTGATCTAGTCGGTAACCACGCTCCATTTTTCATCCGGATCGAAACGATCTATGAATGGCACGATTTCCTCGGTGCTCGGACCAAGGTCTCGTTCATAGACGATGCCCTGCTGATTGATGAGGAAGGTCTTGACGCCTGTTTCGGCATAGTTGACCGGCCAGGCGATCAGCGCGAAGCCAGCAATCATGTTGCCGTTGATGGTGTAATCGTATTTGCCGCCGGCGATATTCTCACCTTGAGAGGTCAGGACCCGAAAGCGGTATCCGTAATAGCCCTCTCCAGTTCTTGCCTTCTCGAGCGCCGCCTCGCTGATGGCCTCACCGACCGGGCTTTCGCCATTCCCCTGATCTGCCGGCCAGTAAAGCCCATCCGTCTGACCTGGGCTGCTGATCAGCTTCTGGGCGTATTCGAAGACTCCGTCCCCATCGCGGTCCTGCGATACATAGTCCTTCTGCGCTTCGATATAGGCGCGCGCGGTCTCGATCGCCTCCAGCTCGTTTTCGCCAACGCGTCGGTTGACGATCTCCTCCAGTCCGACAAAGGTATCGAAAGCCCATTTGCCGCCCTCGTCCTTGACGAGCGGAAACGGCAGTGGCCAGAGCCGGTCGCCGATGACGATGATCTTGCGATCGTCAAGATCGCGCACGACGATGTTGCGGGCAGCACCCTCTCGAACCAGATTGAAGGTCTCCATCGCTCCTTCGCCCGTCTTCAGTTTTGCGGCGTTCAGCCCCAGAAGTCGTGCAAGCCCGTCGAAGTCGTTGGCGGCAAGGACCGATTTGAATGCTTCGACCGCCTTCGACGGGTCATCGAAGATTGGCGGGTCTTCCGCAGCAGCATAATCCTCCAGGTCTGCCAAATCCTGTGTCTGGGCGAGAGATGCGTCTATCGGGCCAACGACGGACGCAAGCGAGATCGCCGATCCCAGGAGAAGTGTGTGCAAGATCTTTTTCATGTTCTATCTCCAGTAACCGCTCAGCGCCTGCCACCCCCGCGTCCGCCACCCCCGCGCCCGCCACCGCCACGCCCTCCCATCGGTGGCCGAGAGCCGCCGCGACTCATCTGCGGCCGCCCGCCGCCTCGTTGCCCGCCGCCCATGCTGTGGCCGCCGCGCTTTGAGGCAGACACCTCCCGCCGGCCGGAGTTGACATTGCCTAGCCCGGACGGTTTTTTCGGCCTGTTCTGCGCCTTCGAAGCCATCTTCTTCTTGCCTGCTGGCCGATTGGCCGAGGACTTCTTGCCCTTGGGGCGGTTGACGCCAGATTTCGCGCCGGTGGACTTCGCCTTTGCCACCTCCTGTCCGCCGCCGGGCTTTGCGGTGGGACGCGCGGCGGCGTCCCGTCTCGGCTGCGCCTTCAGGCCCTCAAGCGTGCTCTTGCGCACGTCCTTTAGCTGGCTGGCGCCACCGCCCGGTCCCGACTTCAACCGATCGCGATTGATCTCGGTGGCGCGGTTACGAATGTTGTTGTCGCCGTTCGCCTTGATATTGTTTTTCAAGTTCGTCCTGTCCAGCTTCTGGAGCTGGTCGCGATCGAACTTCAGCTTGCTGCGGTCGACATTTTTCCAATCGATGTCGTTCCACTTGACCTTGCCGTCTATATCGACGTTGTTGAAGCAATTGTCGCAGTCCACATCAATGTCGCCGCCCCAGTCTCCGCCCCAGACCCCCCAGTCGTCCCAGTCGACGATAGCGCCAAAGACCGCACCGGTGACTGCTCCGGCAAAAAAGGCTGCGCCCGGGTAGTAATAGGAGGGATAGGGTGTGTCATAGTAGTCGATGGGCACCGGCGCGTAATCCGGTTCGTACAGCATTTCCGGAGGATATTGCGGCACGTATATAGTCTCCGGATTTGCCGACTGGATGATGATGTTGTCCCCCTCCTGGACCACCATCATCTTGTCGTCCGATTTGATAATGTCCTTAGCTACCGCCTCGTCGCGCAACTGCTGGATCGCAATCAGCACGTCCTTCTGCTGATAGGCGACGGCCTGACCGAAGGCCTGCGTCCATTCAAGATCGTCACTCATCATTTTGACGACGTCTGGATAGTTCAGCAGCGAAATTACGCTGCCATCCCAGCCTTCCTTCGGCTTCAGGTCCGGCTTCTTTTTGTGGTTCTCAAGAAACCGCTCCGCCTCGACGATCTGTATGGGGTACAGCGATACGGCTGAAATCAGCGCAACCAGTTCGTCCGGGTAGAGCGCAATCCGCGCCACCAGGACCTCCAGTTCGTCGTCAGTCAACGGCTCCGGGGTTGTTGCCGTGGAACCGGTTTCAGCTTTCATCGGTTCTTGTGCAAGCGAGCCGTTGACTTGCATCGACAGCATGAGCGTTATTGCGCCCGCAAGTGCAAGGGTCGTCCCTCTAATCATCTTTCCGCCTCCCAGGGCCGGGCCGTTCGCGATTATCAAGATCGAGCTGACGTCGATACGGCCGCGATCTCGGCTTCGAGTGCGCCGCGCCGAACGCGTAATTCCTCATCTTTCTCCCTGAAAGATGGAGCGGCTAGACATGCAAGCTATGCGAGCCCGGTCCGCGATTGCAGCGTCAGACCTGATGCGCAGTGGCGGGCTCTCTGCAATCCTCACCAGGTTACGGGCGAACGGTGGTTGTCGGTTCGCGCGCAGCTGGGGCCGGCTTTGGCACGGAGCCCGTAGCCGATGAAGGCGGTTTCTGGGCAGCCCTACGCTTCAGGAGGTAAGTGTTAATGGGTTGTCTTTTTCCGTCGATTTGGCGTTGGTTGATGTCGATGCCCTCATAATACTCGTCTGCAGCCGCTGGCACCGCGGCGCCCAGGAATAAACAGAAGGCCACCATCATCGCCCGAATGATTGGTATCGTGCTCATTTTCTCATTCCTTCGCTGCGATTGGCGCAAACTCATCTTTAGTTAGTGCCGAACGACAAGTCGTTGATCGTGGTCAAGAACGAAAAAAATCCGGCGTAATGCTGGAGCCTGCTTTGGCGCGAGTGGACATGCGAGCAGTTGATCGCACGGGGAAGTTACATTTTCGGGAGAATTGTTCCTGATCAATGCCGTCGCTTGCGCAAAGAACTATCCTAAGTCCCAGCGAAATACTGAGAGGGCATCCACAGGCTGCAGAACTGTTTGGCTCTGGCCAAAATGCTCTTCCGCAAGCGCCGTGATGACCGCCCAGCCCGACATTTGACGAATTTCGACCAACGCAGGCGATTCTGAGTGTCGCGGAAGGAGATGCCAATGCGTACTGTCGGTGTCCATTCGGAAGTCGGTAAGCTTAGAACGGTGATGGTCTGCAGACCATCCTTGGCTCATCAACGACTGACGCCGGGCAATTGTCACGATTTGCTTTTCGACGATGTCGTCTGGGTGCATGAGGCGCAGAAGGACCATTACGATTTCGTTCTGAAAATGCAGGAACGAGGTGTGGAGGTCCTAGAGTTGCACGACCTTCTAACCGACACTCTGATGGATGTCGAAGCGCGCAAGTTCGTGCTCGACCGCCGTGCCACACCCAACGTCATGGGATCCCAAATCGCCGAACTCGTCCGTCCTTGGATGGAGGAAATGGACCCCAAGCGCCTGGCTGCTTTCCTAATCGGTGGAATCTCTGTTGCAGACCTCCCGGAGGGACATGGCAAGACCCTGATGGCATCAGCCTTCGGAGCCACCGAATTTGTCCTTCCCCCGATACCCAACACCCTGTTTCAGCGCGATCCGTCCTGCTGGATTTACAACGGAGTGACGTGCAACCCCATGTTCTGGCCGGCGCGGCGCGCAGAAACTCTGGTTCAAAGGGCGATCTACAAGTTTCATCCTTCCTTCAAGAGTGCGAGCTTCGACATTTGGTGGGGCGACTCCGACGAGCAGTTTGCCAACGCCACGATCGAAGGCGGCGACGTTATGCCTATCGGCAATGGTATCCTGCTGGTGGGAATGGGGGAACGGACCACTTACCAAGCGGTTGGCCAGGTTGCCAAAACTTTGTTCAAGGCCGGAGCCGCTACGCGCGTCATCGGCTGCCTTATGCCGAAGAGCCGCGCGGCGATGCACCTCGACACGGTATTCACATTCTGTGATCGCGACGTAGTGACGCTGTTCGCCGAGGTTGTAGATCGGATCCGCTGCTACAGCATGATCCCTCTCGACGATGAGGGAAATTTCGAGGTGCGGCAGGAAGATCGACCCATGCTTGAAGTTGTTGCCGAAGCTTTAGGCGTCGACAAGCTTCGCACTATCGCCACCGGCGGCAATACCTATGAGGCTGAGCGCGAACAATGGGACGACGGAAATAATGTCGTCGCGCTGGAGCCGGGAGTAGTCGTTGCCTACGATCGAAACACCTATACCAACACCCTGCTCCGCAAGGCAGGCATCGAGGTCATCACAATCCGTGGGTCCGAATTGGGCCGAGGACGCGGCGGCGGTCATTGCATGACGTGTCCGATTTGGCGAGAGCCGACTGAATGACTGACTTTGCAACCGGATTTCAGCAAATGGAGCAGCACCATGAGTTTCAATCTTCGAAATCGCTCGCTTCTGACCGTGCAGGACTACACACCGCGGGAGTTTCGTTATCTCGTAGATCTCGCCCGCGATCTGAAGCGCGCGAAATATGCGCGGACCGAACAAGAACATTTGAAAGGCAAGGAAATCTGCCTGATCTTTGAAAAGACATCGACGCGTACAAGATGCGCATTCGAAGTGGCCTGCTCGGATCAAGGCGCTAATGTTACCTATCTTGACCCTGCCGGATCGCAGATCGGGCACAAGGAGTCTTTCAAGGACACCGCCCGCGTACTGGGCCGCATGTACGACGCCATCGAATACCGCGGCGCCTCACAAGCTGGTGTGGAGACTCTCGCGAAATATGCGGGTGTGCCGGTCTACAATGGCCTCACCGACGAGTATCATCCCACGCAGATGATCGCCGACGTCATGACTATGCGCGAGCATAGCGACAAGCCGATCAGCGAAATCAAGTACGCCTATATCGGCGACACCCGATCGAACATGGGTCATTCTCTGCTCATCGTCGGCTGTTTGATGGGGATGGATGTGCGCATATGCGGTCCCCGATCTCTGTGGCCGTCGGAAGAATACCAGACTATCGCCAAAGAACTTAAGGCTCAGTCCGGCGCGCGCCTCATGATTACGGACGATCCGAAGGCAGCAGTGGAGGGAGTTGACTTCATTCACACGGACGTCTGGGTTTCGATGGGTGAGCCGAAGGAGGTCTGGAAAGAACGCATTCAGTTGCTTACGCCCTATCAGGTCAATGCCGAGTTGATGGCCGCAAGCGGCAACCCGCAAACCAAGTTCATGCATTGCCTCCCGGCCTACCACGATACCGAGACCACTATCGGAAAGCAGATTTCCGAGGACTACGGGATGTCGAACGGTCTTGAGGTCACTGACGAAGTGTTCGAGTCGCAAGCGAACGTAGCATTCGAACAGGCCGAGAATCGCCTGCATACGATCAAGGCACTGCTGGTTGCAACCCTGGGAGACTGACTATGCGCGTCGTGATCGCCTTAGGTGGTAATGCGCTCCTGAAACGAGGGGAGCCGATGACCGCCGAAGTACAACGTCAGAACATCAAGATAGCGGCCGAGGCCATTGCGCCGATCGCAGCCGAGCATCAGATCGTGGTTACTCACGGCAATGGCCCGCAGGTCGGGCTGTTAGCCCTGCAGGGATCCGCATACAAGCCCGAGGAGGCCTATCCGCTCGATATACTTGGAGCCGAAACCGAGGGCATGATCGGCTACATGCTGGAGCAGGAACTTGGAAACGTCCTTCCTTTCGAGGTGCCGCTGGCAACGATCCTCACGATGGTTGAGGTCGACGGCAACGACCCCGGGTTTCAGAATCCCACCAAGTTTGTTGGCCCAGTTTACGACGCAAGCGAGGCGGGAGAGCTTCATCAAAAAAAAGGATGGGTATTCAAGCAGGACGGGAATAAATGGCGTCGAGTGGTGGCGTCGCCGATTCCCAGGCGTATCTTCGAGCTTCGCCCTATCCAATGGCTTCTCGACAAAGGTGCTGTTGTGATCTGTGCCGGCGGTGGCGGAATTCCGACAATGTATGAGCAGGGAAAGGAACGGACACTGATTGGTGTGGAAGCGGTTATCGACAAGGATCTCTGCTCGGCCCTTCTTGCCCGGGATATTGAAGCAGACCTGCTCATATTGGCGACCGACGCAGAAGCTGTGTATACCGGGTGGGGAACCCCGGAACGGAAGGCGATCTTCAAGACCAATCCCAACCGGCTAGGCCAGTTCTCGTTTCCTGCCGGGTCTATGGGACCAAAGGTCGAGGCCGCATGTCATTTTGTGAATGCGACCGGGCGCGCTGCCGCAATAGGTGCATTGGCCGACATTCCAGCAATGGTGCGTGGTGAGCGGGGCACGATTATAAGCTCGTCGTTTTCTGACATCACGTGGCACGTCGAGGTCCCAATTCCAGGCCCGGCCTCCCGTCCAGTCTAGATTGTCTGCGCACCGTCGGGCGGGTGAGTAATCGTGATTGCCTTCGAGAGGTGAGGGATGAAGGTTACTGGAACTTCCGTTATTCAAAGCGTGCACTTGCGAGAAAAGGTGCACTGCGTGCAACAATTTCCCAAGTGGTGTCCGCAGTGGCGAAGGCCGCACTGATAACGGTGCGGCGAAATGCGGCTTCCCATCCCTTTGACTGAAAGTGGAGCAAGGAAATGGCTGAAAAACAAAACATCGATTTGAATGCCGCACCTGCGAGCGCCAAGGACCTCCGTATGCAACTCCTTCAACGAGAAATGGAGGAAATGGAGAAGGAACGACAGTTCAAAGCGGTACAGGAAAAGAAGCTGACTGACTTTGCCGACGTATTTCTCGAGGAGCATGTCACGCAGGAGGAGGTCGCCGTCGTGCGACGCCTCGTCGCGAACGCCGTACGAGACGGAAAATTCGAGGCGATGGTTTACAGCTTCCCTTCGAGTCTCTGCACCGATAGTGGCCGGGCAATAAACAGCGCCGACCGCGATTGGCCACAGACCCTCCAGGGCAAGGCAAAGGAATTCTACGAACGCTATCAAAAATTCGGCAAGCCTCAGGGCTTCAAGCTGAAAGCTATGATCGTCAACTTTCCTGGTGGAATGCCAGGTGACGTGGGCTTCTTCTTAAACTGGGCTCCTGATGACTCTTAGGAATGAAGCCGGCAGACCCGAGTTCAGTCGACGCCTTTGCATACTGACGCACAGTCTGGCCGCACTGCATTCCCGTTGGCGCCATTACCGACAGTGCCTGCTCTGCATTTCGATCACGCGCGCGGGGTGGAGCTGCACGGTGCCCGTCCAGACAAAGCGATTGTTGGACGGAGCACCATTTGCGCCAGCATAGCCGATGCCGGGCCAAGCCTGATTTTCCAAGTCGCGCACCGTGCAATCACTAGCTCAAACAGCGCATAGTGACGGAAGAGCGCCGCGTTTGCCGGAGGCTCCAAACTTCTGAGGAAGTGGAGCCGATATGAGCGTGAAAGCGAACAAATTTTCACCTGCGACGGCTTTGGCAACGAGCATCGCCAGGCGCGCAAAATGGCATCGATTTGCAGTCCATTGTTCCTTGGCAAGCGGCTACGCTCGGCGACGTTCAACCTTACCCAGCAAGACCAGGCTGGCCGACGGCAGAAGGCGGCCGTCTACGGCGGATTTGAACCTAGATTGACAGGCTCTGCACTTGGCCGCCCGGTCAGTTGCTCTCTGCCACGTTTCCCACAGGTCGCGCGGGGTTGCGCAGTCCTATTCGCAAACTTGTCTTCCTTGCGGTTGAACTCTAGGTCGAATGAATTATTGATGGCCGTATGGCAAAGCGGTTACTGAGTCGGCGCTTCGGCCCGCCGGTCATTCTTCTATGTATATTGATCACGGGTTGTACCGCCCGAGAAGGCGTGCGCATGCCAACGGCAGCGGCAATGGTGCCGGCCGAAAATGCTCTCGTGCTCCCGCCACCGGGCGGCCCGTCAGTACTAAGTGTCGTCGAGCGGCGTACCTCGAACGCGGTGGAGCAGGACATCTATCTTTACACATCCGCTGCCACGCCGGGTCAGAACTTCTTGCGCGTGCAGTTTTTTGGACCTGTAGGTACGAGCAGTGCGCAGGAGCGAACCGCTTACATTCCGATCCGCAGTTCGGAGATGCTGCGGGAGGCTTATCGCGCAATACCGGGCGCCGCCCTGAGGCAGACCGCCGACTATCTGCAAAACAACTACGGTCCGTTCAGCTACGCGTTCGGCCGCGGCCGGGGCAACGATTCCTGTCTTTACGCCTGGCAGCAAATCCGGCCACCTCAGCACCGCCGCTCACCATTGCGGGACTATGGCACCATTCAGATCCGCCTTCGCTATTGCAAGACTGGTGCTACGGAAAGCCAACTACTGGCGGCTGTTTATAGTTATACGATCCTTGGCACTTTCGCTGATCCGGACTGGAATCCCTATGGCGAGCCTCCGGCGGTCGATCCGGCTTTGGGTAGGGCAGGCAACCCGATCTACAGGCATGAGCGGCCGCTCGCTGCGGCGGGAGCGCCCATTCAGCCGGTCAGGATGGTGCGGCCGGCTCCCGAGCCTACAAGTGCGACCAGGCCTGAATTGCAACAGAAGGCGGCGGCCCCTACCGAGACCGTGGTTCCTACACCCACCGGTTCGCCTCAAATGAATCCGCCGGTTCCGTCCGGCAATAGCCCGATTGTCGTTCCCACGCCGGCTTGTGGAGCGCAGCCGGCAAGTGAATGCCCTTGAGCCGCGGCTCGCCGGGCTTGAAACAGGCTCATCTTGGGCCCGCGGTACTGCATGCGCCGTTTGCTAGAAGGCAGATCTATGCGTAAAGTTTTCGTCCTTGCCGTGTGGGCGTTCATCTCTCTCTGTGTCGTGGCGATCATCACTCTGCCCGTCAACTTACAGACGCAGT
>Ga0228711_1001404_pt1 | contig 35264 bp, 17 predicted proteins | sample MedpolnodulmetaG_2_FD_177996 | JGI IMG/M metagenome (GOLD analysis project Ga0228711, IMG submission 177996) | Root nodule microbial communities from Medicago polymorpha collected in Santa Monica, California, United States - brown nodules | ecosystem: Host-associated > Plants > Roots > Nodule... | reverse complement strand
GTTTTAGAGGCTCTTTAGGGTTGTTCTTACATGGCAAATCAAATTATATATGCACTTCTCTGCCACCATTTTAGAATTAAAAGCTAAAGCCATTAACTTGCCTTAAATATATCAAAGTGGTCATATGGAACAAAATGCATGATGTTTTGTTCGAAACCAATGTAAATATATAGCTAACGCTTTTGCCTTATCTAACACCCCTTTAATGAATTTGTAGTATTATATCTAATTGTAAAAGTCTCTTTTTAAGCAAACCCAACTTTGTGTCATCGTTTGCTAGAAGACAAACACATAAAATAACTCATAGCATTGTTAGAGTCTTTTTATCTGATCATAACCCTCATGTTTTCTATATCTATATCGCACCTACTACTTTGTATTCGTTGAATATGCATTTTTTTGAAGAAATCAAAATGAAATATATTAACAACGGCGATGGATAATCCTTAGTACAAGGTGTACTAGAGGTTCCAACCCGGCAAGCAAAGTGTCACAGAATATAATTACAAATAAAGGTCAATCGATACCCAGACAATATAAAGGGTTCGACCACCAACTTTGAGAACCGTACACAAAAGTGGTTTTATTGGCCTTAAGCCGCCACAACGAGTGAAATTTAGCTTTATCTAATAACTGTTCAATGGATGTTTCAGTGTTTTTGAACAATCTGTTGTTTCGTTCATTCCGCACCAGCCAAACGCACAAAAGGCATAATAATTGTAAACATGAACGATGAGCCTTTGAATAACCTGAATAATTGATAAATTGCTGAAAATGCTCACTGACATTGTCTGTATCAACACCAGTCACGCCAATCCAAGATCGAATATGCTGCCAGATAGACCCAAAAACATGACAATGTAGGAACAAATGTGATGCGAACTCCTCTTTACCACACCCCGAAACGCACATAGTGTCTATGACTTGAGCAATACCGCGCCTTTGGAGATTGATTTTAGTTGGTAACCTGTCTTTCAGTAACCGCCACACAACAATGGAAACTTTTAGAGGAACCTGCTTATGCCATACAAGATTCGCTGTCACATCAAGAGTGGGGGCTGCCATGTGTGTCAGCGCTTGATACACGTCTCTGACTTTGTATCCATCATGTTTGTCCAACTCCCATTGCCATCTGTTAGAAACATTTGACTGCAATACAACATTAGCCAATAGAATCCTACACTCCTCTACCAACTCTTCGTTGAATATGCATGAAATGAATTAGTTGTACATTCGCTAAAAAGATAATGTGAGAAATAATAATTTGTAATTATATATCAACATGTTAAATATATTTTTAGTTTCTACCAAATTAGAAGCGTTCAAGTTTAATCCTTACAAAATTTTTATTCACTTTTAAGTCCTTATTTTCATTTTATAGTGACTATTCTAAAAATATCGTTTTAATTTTTTTTGTCAAAACAAAATATTTTCAATTATTTTTTTTCTTCTCTTTCTAGAACTTAAAAACTCGTAATTTTGTAGGGATAAAAAACATATTTACCTTATATCAAATTTCTCTATTTTTGCATGAAAGCTTTAATTTCTAGAAATAATATTTTAGTTTTTTTTGGTCAAAACAAAATATTTTCAATTAATTATTTCTTTATAAAACAAGATATTTTCAATTATTTTTTTCTCTTTCTAGAACTAGAATGCCTTTCCAAAACTTGACGTCCGTTTTAAGATTTGGCATTGGCACGTCTAGTCAATTCCCCCGTAATTCCATATAATCTCCTGCCACGTGTCAACGAAATCATAACCTCTTTGATTAAAACAAATAAAATATTCAGACGTTAGTGTCAAAAAGTCAAAAAATAAATAAATACTAAAAAGAAACAACTGCTGACGTGTCCATATTTACCCTCTCTCTCTAAATTCAACTGTATCTCCATTTTCGCTCGTTCTTTCTCTCTCTAAATTTCTCCCTAAGATATTTTCATTCAGAAACATAGGGTTTCTGATCTTATACCAAAATTTGCATCACTGGTATGTTTTTTTTTTCTTCTCATCAATCAAACGCTGCGTTTTAACTGATTCATTTCTTAATCAATAATAATAATCCGATTTTTTTTTTTAAGAATTTGGATTGTAATTGATTGATCTGAAACGCGGATTTGAGTGTCGTTTTGTTCATTTAGAAATTTTTGTGGATTTTCATTTATTTAGAATTTTAGCTTAATTTAGTTCCTTATTTGTTTGGTCAAACTCTAATATAGGTATAATTTGGTTTTATTATTGGTAATTTTTGTTTAATTATTAGGTATGATGCTATTAATATTGCAAGAATGGTTAGATAAAGGTAGTCACATTCTTCAATTGTAAATTTTGAAAATTCCACGTTTGTTATTTAATTTATTGATTGATGAGGTTAATTAGGAATTAGGATGAATGGTTTTAAATAAAGGTTAAAAATTGCGATGTGGGCCGTGGATTAACGGTTTTTGAAGTTGTTGAAATTATAATGCGATTGTGATTCTCTGAAAATCATGGATTGTTACGGATCATGACCGTTATTACGATGATTTAGTGGAGATTTAGAATAATGATAATGGATAATGTGATTGAAATGGATAGGAATTAATGTGAAATGATATGTTTTGGAGTGTTTGATTTTCCTATTTTCCTATTTGCTTATGATTTTCAGTGTGTTTGAATCAGATGGTTTGAAAAGATCGGTGATTTTGCTGCGTGCTTGTTAAGAAATTAGAAATGGCTGTTGCTGGAGTGCACAATGCAGCTGTGTTGGAGACTAATTTCCTGAGGGAGTCCCATTCTCGGTCACCACGGAGGCAAGAAGATGGAGGAAGGGTAGGTGGACGGTCATCTTCACTTTTGCAAATGTGGCGAGAGATTGAAGATGAGCACATGGTGAGGCAGGTTCAAGGAAGATCTGATGAAGTATTAGTTCAACAAAGGAATGAGGGGTTGGTTGCAGACCCATCACAGGAAGATGCAGGTTTAGGGGAGAATGAATCTGAAACATGGTCACAGTCGCAAAGTCAGAATGGGTCTCAATATGAACAGGATCAGGAGGAGTTGAACAGTTCTAATCGTGAAAACTCCGCTGATATTGGGGATGTTGGGAGGGAAAGAGTGAGGAAAATCTTCAGGGGATGGATGAGTAATGGTGGTTCTAGGGATCGTGCATCAAATATTAGTCGAGGGAATAGTGGTTCGAGGAGTGAATTGCTTGGGGGAACTGACCAGGAAAGAGTTAGTATCGTAAGGGAATGGGTAGAGACGAGTAGCCGGCTGCGAGGTGTTTCTGTTGGGGAAAATAGGGAAGAACAACCTGCTGAATTTGGTAACCCCAATGAAGGCCAAAGTGAGCATATATCACGAAGAAGAATCCGTAAATTACGTGGCCGGCAGGTTTTGCTTGATATGGTTAAGAAGGCTGTGATGGAGAGGCAAAGAGAGGTTCAGGAATTGTTGGAACGTCGGGCTGTATCTCATTTTCCCCATCGCAATCGCATTCAGGTTTGTTCACTAAATGATACATCTTATTTATCATATTTCTTAACTTTTTTTGCACCATATGTGTATCTACCATGGCCAGCGGACCATTTTTATCTGTGTAATGAGTAAAATTATTTGTTAGTGAAACTGTTAGTGAACACTTAAAGTATTTTTATCAATTTATGCTCACTCAATTTGTTGGGGAACTTGAAGTGAAACAGTATCATGGTAGGCGTATCGAAAGGTGACCAGTAGTATGTGCATTACAGAGTACAAAAATACCTAGAAACTGAAATGTAAATAATTTAGAAAAGGAAGACAGTCCTCGTTTGTTTGAAAGAAAAATAACACTTTATAATAATTAATTTAAAATGTTGTCAATTACAGATTGTGAAAAATAGTGGTTTGTTTAAATTCCACTATGCAACAGTGTTATAGCGCCGCTATTTCACAAGATTTTGTATTAAATACTGCATCATGGAACAGTAGCGACTTGTTCAAATTCCTTAATGCAAAACCTCTATTTAAGAACACTGAAAAACATAAGTAGAAATTTTCATAACATTTAGGATTTTTAAAAATAAAAAAAGAAGCTATTTTGTTTCTGAAGCTTGAAATGACAGTGTATCAAGAGGAAATAACTACTAAAAACTATACCTTAAAAGCATTTTTTTCAAATCTAAACAAACAAACAAACCCTATATTTAAATCTATAATTAAAAAATTTAAAATCTAGGACTTTATTAGAATATGAGCTTTGCTCTTGCAACTGATGATTGTTTGGTGAAAATATTTGCAGGCCTTGCTTAGAGGCAGGTTTTTGAGAAATGATAGACCCATTGATAATAACCGGTCCACTTCCATTGCAGAAAGTGAATTAGGCTTACTGAGACAAAAACAGACTGTATCATGTCTAAGGTATGCAGTCGTATTTCCATTAAGTTGAGAAGAAGCTAATTTTTAATTTTGTTTGAAGTCATCTGGATTGATTGATTTCTCTGCTAACTTATCTATTTGTGACTTCCTTTTTGCTTTCCTAAGTTTCTTGCTTTCTGTTAATAGGTCAAACATCTTCCGTCTTTCTCTTCTATTTTCGACCCATATAGCTGACATGTACTGAGAAATTCTGCTATTCATGTCCCTCTTTGGTTTGGAATGTCTAATAATTCCTTCCAATATATGTATAAGGGCAGATTGGTGTACATTTATTGTATTTGTTCAAACACGTGGTTTTGATACAGAAATATATAACTCTAAGTTTCGTCAGTCTAAGCTTATGTCTGCGAAATGAGGCCGTAAAGGCAGAATATTGTAGCACAATAACAACATCATTTAAATAAGATGGTAAAATTGAAGTGAAGAAGGTGGATATTGCTAACATTAAAATTAGGTGTGTTTGTTTGGGTTTTGTTTTCATTTTTTGTTATGTTCACTAATATGTGCTGAGCTGTCACATTGTTTTCATTCTGTTTGTTGTTTTCAATCATGACATTTCATGGTTAATTTTATTCAGATTTTCTGTTAACTTTGCTTTATGAAAGTTTTACATGCTTTCACGTGTTTTTCAGTTCACTGAAGAAAGTTCTGTTTGTTTTAGTCGACAAAAGGTCAGGGCACAATTTATATGAGAGTGTGTGTGTGTGTGTGTGTCTTCACTTTGGAGTATGAGTTTAGTTGGAAAAAAAGACAGAATGATGGTATAAGGCTGCTACTGCTTGAGGATCATTTTGAAATAAATGTTATTGCAAATGTGTCCAAATTGTTATGTGTATTTAATAGTATGTATTTTGTTGGGAAATGACAGTTTGATTGATGGGTTAAGGCTACTGCTGCTAGAAGATCGTTTTGAAATTAATATTGTTACTGCAAAGTCGACATGGTTGGGATAATCTTCTCTTTTTCTTGGTTTCCCGTTATCCAAATAAAGCGTAACTGTTTGTTGCTGCTTCATTTTTCCTGCTTAAAGCTACTTGTTCCTTTTCCCTTCCGTCATTAAAATGTTTTTTTTTTGTATGTGCGTCATACCAATGACGTTAACTTGTCTTTTGAATAGGGAAGGATTTTCTTTTAGAAAGGACAATTTAGGTTATGGTCAAGCAGCAAGCAACCTATCTGATACCTCATCTGACAGTGATATTGATGTCGATAGAATTGAACAAACTGGAGCTACAAGTTCACAAGTAGTCACCTCTGTACATTCCGAACAATCAAAGCCTAATAATAAGGGAAGTGATAGACTTGGGATGTCATGTGCTCATGATGAAGAAGAAGAAACAGGAATTTGTGAGTCGTCTTCCAATATCAGTGTTGAAAGAAGAGATGGCAATGCACAAAATGTTGACACAATACCATCTGAAGATACCGGTAACAACCTTACCCAACAAAGCTTGCAAATTGAAGTTTCGGAGCATAGCAATCTGCAAGAACAAGAACAAGAAGCAAGTGATATACATAATGAGGAGTCTCTGCGGGGTGATATAACCGGTGAACAAAGCAATTTATCAAATCACAACAATCGTGAAGAGGGCAGTATCATTGATAATGTAGATTTGATTGAATCTGTTGCTCTAGAAAGACAGCAACATGAAGAAATTATTATTGAAAATGAAGGAAGTGGCTGGCATCAAACTAACGTTGAGTGGAGAGATAGTACTCAGCAAAGTGTGGATGATAATCAGCTCAGCAGTACATCAAATGAATGGCCCCAAGACATCTTGGGAAATGATGATGGAGAAAGTTCTCGTCTGCAAGAGCAAGTAGCAGCCTCTGAAGTGTGGCAAGAAGATGGCAGCTTTCAAGAAGCTGTGGAAATTTGGTTGGGAGGACCTTCTGATAATGGAGCAGCTCCAGTTGGTAGAATTCATGGATTCTATTTTCCAGAAGATGACAATGTGTACAGTGTTGAACTCAGGGAACTGCTAAGTAGGTATGTAGATATGACTAAAGAGTTTTAGCAATTTTTTTCTTGAAATGGAAAAGAAAGAGAGAATAAATATATATTTTCCTTTTGCAGGAGAAGTGTCTCAAACCTCCTACGCAGCAGTTTTCGTGAAAGTCTTGACCAGCTGATACAATCATATGTTGAAAGGCAAGGTCATGCTCACGTTGAGTGGGAGGAGCTGCAAGAAACAACCCCGTCTTCTTCCTCAACAGAACAAGACCTGGAGCAGCAGAGAAGGGATCAGATTGTTGATACGGAGGACATTGTCAATAATTCACTTAACCTGCCTTTACCACCACCTCCTCCCCCTCTGCCTCTATGGGATCGACACACACGTCATGACAATTGGACACAGCAGAATGGCATAAATAATCAGCGCCGAGGAACTGTGAATTCATTTGCAGGACACAACCGATTTCCTTTAGCTGATGTACTCCATACTCCCTAGTCTTGACATCTTAAGTGTCCAAATTTTATGCATTGTACTTGTGTCATTATTTGAATATAATATTCTGATTTGATTTTTTTGGCAGGATTGGGATAATATTAGTGACTTGAGAATTGACATGGTTAGGCTACAGCAAAGGATGAATAATATGCAGAGAATGCTAGAGGCTTGTATGGATATGCAGCTTGAGTTGCAACGCTCAATAAGACAAGAAGTCTCTGCAGCCCTTAATCGCTCAACTGGTTCATCAGGTCTACAATTCTTTGGTGCCTTTCATATTTTGCATCTTATTTTCCTTTGCCTTAACGTGACTTGTATCAAAATTGGTTTTGTCTTGATGTCAAACGTGATTTTAGTGAAAATATATGATTTTTGTTCTTGTTAGGAAAAACTGATTTTGACTCTAAATCTTAGTTTGACTAGGAGTAATTTGTTTTAAACATAAATCATTTTACTCCAGACGCACTTGTTACTTAGTTAATTTTTTTAAAATGAATTCTATTCATGACGTTTATCAATCTCTCTCCCAAGCATAACTATTTAGATAACCAAGTGAAATTCATCACAGGAATACATGACCATGTTTCGCCAGACGAATCTAAATGGGAATGTGTGCGGAAAGGGCTTTGCTGTATATGCTGCGAAGGCAATATTGATTGTTTGTTGTACAGGTAATATTAAGAATCAATTTCACACATCAACAACTACTTAGTTCCTAATGTTGATAACTTATTTCATGTTCTTGTACTTGTCTTGCAGATGTGGGCACATGTGCACATGCTCCAAATGTGCAAATCAATTGCTTGATAGTAGAAAAAAGTGTCCAATGTGTCGAGCACCAGTGGTGGAAGTGGTTCGTGCTTATTCTATATAATTCTATACAACTATTTTTGCTTTAAGAATCACATAACAAAGTACAGGATTACAAGTTTTATCCCCTGGACGTTTCCAGGTATTTTTTTTTTATTATTTTATTATTTTTTTTAATTTTCTTTTCTGATTCTTACCATCATGGTTACTGTATTTATGTTGAGTTCATTGTGGGAAACACAAACACCTGATGATTGTTTTCTTTTTCTTCCTTTCTGAAGCAACCCCTGATGGTTCTATTTTGGAATTTGGAACTTGGATTCTGAATGAATGTAATTTTTTTGGTTTGGGAGTTTTGAGATATAATTCCTTTATAGATGATTTTGTATAGATAGATCAAATAGGACCAGTTTCCACCTTTGTCATGTAAAGTTGCATTTGCATTCTCATTTTTCAGCGTGTAACGTATAGGTTTCATGTATAGGTTTCTTGATGAAACGTAAAATGTAGCTCGATATCTAATACGGGATGATAAGCAGAATTTACTTAACACAAGTAATGGCTTATTTCAATTTTCAACATAATGTACTCGGTGCGTTATCTTGAAAAATTCTTGTATCAAGATACAATTGACATTTACTGTTGTATACAATTGGCATTTTTCAATTTGTTTCTTAGACAAGACACTCATGATTGTTTGAACTATTAAATGCTGAAGAATGATTGCGAAGAGTTATTTTTTGAGTTATGGAAAAAAATTAAATTCCACATTAAAAAGAGATATAGCCTAAAAGGTAAGTTAGAGCCTGTTTGTTATAACTTTTTTAAGAAAAAAATCACTTATTTTAAAAAATAATTTTTAAGAGTATTGTATCCGTTTGTTACAGATTTTAAAAAAAATCAGAATCTAAAAATAAATAATTTAATAACAACTTCAAATGAGAAGCTGTTTGGAGCAGCTTAAAATAAAATAGATTTTTTTTAGAGGAGAGAGAAAATATAATTTAAAAGATTGAACTAATTTTGTAACAAAAAAATACTTTTATATAGTTATAGTTGTATCCAAACAAACTAGATTATTTGTTTAAAAAAAGTAATTTTGCAAAATAGATTCATATAATCTCTAAAATATAATCTCTAAATTATTTTATATCAAAATCACTTTTATTTTGATCTATGACAAACGAGCCCTTAATTTTGTAAAGACGAGTTAGTTCAATATAAGTTAGTTAGGTCAATATGAAAACCTAGTATAGTAAGAAATAAGGTAGTTAGTTCAATATAAGTTAGTTAGGTCAATATGCAAACATAGTATAATAAGAAATAAGTTAAAGTTAACTAACTGAGCATAAGGGAATATATTGGGGAAACAAGTCCTACATTAATAAGGAATAAGTTAAAGGAGCTACTCCTACTATAGGTGACAATTAGAATTCCACAGTGAAAGCAGTTCACATAAAAGACAACCATTCTAGTTTTCTGCACTTTTCTTCTCCTAAAAGAAATCGGAAGACTTGTGCCTCTATATATCAGGCAACATAAGATACATAATTGGTAACAGCTTTGGCTCCTTCAGCAATAGCATGTTTCCCAAGTTCTCCTGGTAAAACCAGTTTCACTGCACCTTGAATCTCCCTCGACGTGAGTGTCATGTGTTTTGTGTACGCTGTCAGTTTTGCAGCTTCATCAGCTAGCTTCTCAAACATGTCATTCATCAAATTATTCAGAATAGTCATAGCTTGGGATGAAATTCCCATTTGAGGGTGTACTTGTTTCAGTACCCTATACACATATCTCTGATACCCTTCACCCATTATCCTCCCCCTTTTCTTCTTCCTTTTCCCCTTACCATCATTTCCTCCTTCCTTGGTCCTAACCTTCTTCTCCTGCTCTTTATTCGAGAGTGGGGTTTTGGGTTCCATGGTAGCATCAGCATCATTTGAAGCATTTTCTTGATTTGTTTTGTCTTCAGTAGTGACAGTGGTTGTGTTTGCATTTGTATCCTCTTTGGCTTGAGGAGTCACTTCTTGAACAGGAATGATCCTCACATGCTCTTGTTGAATAGCATTGCCTACATCTTTATCTATCTGAACATCTTTGTTGTTACCTCGTGTTGATCTTTTGTTGCTGCTTACAACAGAAACTTGCACACTTTCCTGAACAACTTTCCTTGTGGATCTAACAACCACTTTCTTAGCACTCTTTGGAGCCATTAACTATCCCTTTCACTCACCTTTGAAGCTTCTTTGCAAGCAAGCAAATAGTCCACAAACGGAAAATAATTGATAGCGATTAATGTAGTATTTAACTTTTATTGGGACAATTTTTGTTTGACATGTGGAGGGTAGGTGTCAAGAGCTGATGAAAGTGGTATATACGTGGGGTTAAAAGTGAATGGTAAGTTCTAAGGGTATTGAGAATGTGACACGATGTTTATGTCCATCTGAACATTCTTGGGTTTTGTTTTTTTATTTTCTCCTTTGTACTAGCTTTGTTTTTGCTTTTTAATTATTTTAGTATATATTTTTGCATGGACTAATATAATACTTATTTTATGGTGCTTATTGTTTTAAAGAACTTGGTTATAGTATATTTTACATTAGTACTAATGAAATACCATTTTTTTCAGCACTTCAAACAAACTATTTTTTTGGAGGGTTAAAATTTTTGTCTCTGATGGGAGTTATTATGACAAGAATCCAGAACGTGTAGCTGTAGAAAACGACACAGTTCTTGTTCTTTTTGACAATCAGATATCATTGTATCATGAACAATTGTGCTAATACTTGTTGCTTCCCGTGGAGTGAAGGAAAAAAAAAACACAACCAGAACTTCAAAAGCGCAACAATTTAAAGCTTTTGAAAAATTACATGAAACAGTTTATTTTTAGTTTTTTTACAGTTTGCGTTGACATCAATCTTAAGCATTTTTTAGTGTGATTGCGTAAGAATTTGATAAATGTGATTATGAAAAAGATTGATTTGGTTCTGTGGTGGTAAAATTGATTTTGGTTGAGATTAAGTTTAAGGTGAGATTATTAAAGTGAGTTGGATAATAAATTTAAGTGTAATATTTATGTTTGTAGGTAAAAATTATAAATCATTTTTAAATGTATAAAAAATGAATTTGTAAAGTTGATTTCTTCACAATTGAGTTTGAAGTCATGTAATTATGTTTCTTTTTAAGTACTGTAAGTCTTGCGATCATTTTAAAAGCCTATATTATTTTCTATATGTGGTTAAATTGTTAAATTTCAAACAAAAAGCTACATTATTTTCACTTCTAGTTAAGTTGAAGTTTGAAAGCAAAATGTGTTTTGCCTTGCCTGATTGTAGTAAAAATAAAACCCCTTTTATCTATTTTTGTTATACTTTTAAGTGAATTTTGCTAAATTAATTAAGCTTTAGGCTCTATTTAAGAGATTGGAAGGAACATGTAGAGCAAGAGAGTCAGGATTATTATAAAGCTTGGACAAAAAAATTTGCAACACATTTACATGGATTTACATAAGAAATTGCAAAAAATGTAGGCAGTAGCCCGGGCAATTGGAACCGCCACCGAAGTGGAGGTTGTGCATGTATAGAGAGATAAATTTTCTTTATTTGAAAGAGTTTTTTTAACTACAAAATTTATTAATAACTAAGTCTATGTCTGTAAGGAGAACAAAGACTGACAAAACAAAAACAACAACTATATATATGAGTTTTGTTAAAACACATCTTTTATGAAGTTGTCTTTTAACAAGTTATTCTATGAACATTTGCTAAAATACACCAACTAATTTTTATGAAGGTGTCTTTTAACAAAGTTATAACTAAAAAGTGAAAATCACACATTGAGGTGTGAGTTGCTAAAAGACACCTTTATGAATGGTTTCTAGCAAAACCCTATATATATATATATATATATATATATATAGTAGATGATTAGATGGACTAAAAATATAATGAATCTTGTTATGAATAATAAAGTTGATGGATATCCATTATTGATCTTCTAAATTCTTATAACTCTCATTAGTGAGTGAATTGTTAGTTGTCTTTGATTGCATGTGATCATTCACTTGCTTATTTGTATCCTATAAATATGACTCATGTTTTGATGTAAAGATACACTTGTATAGAGAATAATACAAAAACTCTCATCTTTTCTATCATTGATCATCTTCTCTATTTTTTATTCTGTCATTTAATTTATTTTATACTGTTATCAGCACGAGACTCTATCGAAGCGATGACAACTTGATTATTATTTTGGAGAAAGATTTTCTCTTTCTCATTTTCTTTCAACTAATTTGATTCGTGATCATGTTATCATGTTATTTCCGAATGTTTTTATTTTTGGTTTTCCTTGATTCAATTATGAGGATTGTATATGATCGAGTAACAAACGTACATGAGTAGAGCCTCTGCATTTGTTACAATGAAAAGTGATGAAGAAGCAAAAGAACCAAAAAGAAGAACTTAATTATAGGTAATTTTATATGAATTTATTTTTGAAGTTTACGTTATCTTTCAAGGCATTAATTTTTTCTCCGAAGCCTCAATCTAAATATGACTCACTTCATATTTTTCCTCAGGAATTAATTTTATCAAGACATACAATTCATATTCTCCAAGAGATTACTTAATCAACTTTGAAATAGAGAAACATGTGGTATAATATTTTTAGCGAATATCATTTGTTTATTTGAAAATAAATTTGAGAACTCTCGAAGAGATTTTTGATATTTGATTTATTAAATAAAAGATATTGAGTCGAAGTATGTAGGAAAGGTAAATATTTATTTGAGATTACAAGTTGAGTATTTTTCTGAATCATGAAGTTTATATTCAAGGTGATAAAATGATTATATATGGGTAAATCACATTTGTTATACACTCAAATGAGTGTAAAACCACTAGATGTAGACAATGTCCGTTTAAGAATTCGAGTAAATAATTGAGTACTAATTAGTCGTACCATATTTTCGTTCAATATTAAGGGACAATAATGTACCTTGATAATTATTCATGTCATCATATATTATTTGTTATTTTAGATATGCAGGTTATTTGTCTGATCCTCAACATTAATGTATTTGATTGATGTCTATGATTGAATTACAAATAGAAAAAATAGAAAAAATTTGCGGTTTGTCTTTTAAAAGAATGAATGCAACAATTCTTTATGAATATAATATCATGTGCATTGCTCGGTTGAAAAGATGATACATTAAAGGAGATAAAACAAAAACATGTTTTTTCAAAGTTCTATGTCACATATGATCTTAAGAAGAGTGGTGATCTAAACATACAACAAATTTGTTCGTGTGATAATCTTGAATGCTTTTTACAAAGTAACTCTAAAGTAAAATGTTTGAGCAAAACCGGTATAAAAGATTGGTATTTATCGTCTCAGAGATGATATTTGGTTTAGGGGGAGAAATAAATATTTTCTGCACTCTTTTTTCTTTACCATGGTTTTTTTTCCACTGAGTTTTTATGGTAAGGTTTTAACGAGGCAAATATACCAGATATTGTACTCTTTTTTCTTCACTGAGATTTTTTTTCCTACAAGGTCTTTTCTTGGTAAGATTTTAATGAGACATATCTTTGATGGACATCCAAAGAAGAGTGTTATGAATAATAAAGTTGATGGATGTCATTATTGATCTTCCAAATTCTTATAACTCCCATTAGTGAATGGATTGTTAATGGTTTATGATTGCATCTGATCATTCACGCTTATTTGTATTTTATAAAGAGGACTCATGTTTTGATGTAAAGATACATTTGTAAAGAGAATAATATAAAAACTCTCATATTTTCTATCTTTTATCATCTTCTCTATTTTTTTTTTATCTTGTCATTTAGTTTATTTCATAATAAATCTTATGTTTTTTGAGTTTTTTTTTTCTTTCCGTATTGCAAAGATTTTATGTTACAAAGAAAAATAAATTCCTCCATCAAGTTAGGGGCTATCTGAAAAGCTCTCCTTCAATTAAAAAAAGTTGGAGGCTATCTTTTTCGTCATGTCTTTTTTCTAAGGATTTGTTTGTGAGTTTGGAGGGGAAGGGAAGGAAAGACTTGTGAAAAAATGAATGAGCAAGTGGAAGAAATAGATGAAAATGGAAGTAGAGGGCTTTAGGGGTTAACTTTTCTTCAAAATATTAAACCCTCCTCATTTGGGGAACTAAAAAATTGTATTGGAGGAGGGTTTTGGGGGGTGTATATGAAATCTTCAAATTTAATCTATGTTTTTTGAAGGAAAATTTAATCTATGTTGTTATATAGTTTTTAAAATTAAAATTATAGTAATCATATGCATTAATTTATCATTCTCTAAAAGACTAGTCTTTTAAATTTTTTAAAAGATTTCTCCATTTTTACCCCTCAAAGTCTTCCATTCCTCTCCCCTCTAAACTCGCAAACAAAGCCTAAAAGTCTACCCCGTTAAACTACTAAATATAACTTAATGTAATTTGGCCTAAAAAAAATCTATTAGTATATGAATGTTAGGTTGGGAAAATGAGTTTAGTAAATTTGTTAATATCATTTTCCTTTTTTATTTTTTTTATTTTTTATAACCATGAACTTTTTTTATTTTAATTAGGATCACAAGTATCTTAACACTTATATGAAAAATTTGGTTAAAAAAATGATGTATTTTTTATTTTAAATCTGGACAAAATAAATCAACTTTTTACAACCTATTTTTGAGTTTTGAAAATTTGTTGATTGATGTTTTAAAAATAACTAAACAATATTCAAATTCACAATCCAATTTAGGCAACTTAAAAAACCCAAACCTAAAAAATGAGAAAGAACGTGTAGTGTTTTGAGAAATTAAATACTTATTTGTTGTTTGAGTTTTATTTGTTGGATTAAGGAAAGTGTTTGGATTAAAAAAATGTAAAAAAAAAAAAAGGTTTGAAAGGCAAACGAGTCAGATTGTAACTCTCAAACTTTAGGAAGTTCCGTTTTTGAGAGACCTGTGGGCTGTGGACAATTGAGAGCTTTTAACCACCAACCGGTTGAAGCTAAATTTTGCGAGCTTGCACAACAACTCTATCTATAGACACCAATTTTTCTAACACCAGAACCAGAAAGGATTTTTTTTTTTTGAGAGAATATTATAATAGCTTTTTATGGGAGAATATTATAATAGTTATTCAATAAAATGATATGCATCTTAATTTTTCTCAATGATATAGTCAATAACTGTAAATTAATACTCTTTGAAAAAAAACTGTAAATTAATATAAAATATTTTATTTGTAAAATTAAATTTTGAAACAAAAAGTCATAAGACTATAAGTTTAAAAAATATACATTTAATCCATTAATTTGATTAAAATATTTGAACAACTAATCAGTTATAATTTCCGTAGTTTTAAATTAATATAATGTCTTCTTTAGTCAAAATTATTTTGCTATTTTTATTCAATCTTTTTCGGGTAGAATTATTTTTAGTCATTTAAATAAACTAACGTTCATTTGACTGATAAAATCAAATTAAAACTAACATTGATGACATTGGATATTTTTCAAACACAAAACGCTTAATAATCATCCTCACACACACCCCCACCCTCCGAAAACCATCATGTATGGGTGTTCAAATACAAACCGATTCAAATTAAAACCGCAAATCGATCCAAAAAAATCAAAAACCGCATAAAATCAAATATTATTGGATGTGTTTGGATGACATTTTGTGAAAACCGCTTGGATTGGATCGGATTTTGAATTGATTTTTCAAAACCGAACCAAACGCGTACAAATATTTTAATATATATTTTCATTTTTATAATTAGAATATATTATATTAAGCTATTATTTTTTTCTTTTTAATTCTTTTAATACTATGTATGAGTTTAATTTAATCAATTTTGTTTCTTTTTCGTATGTTTTAAAGATAATCAATCACTATTATTCCACACTATTATTTTTTTTATAAATCATATGCTATATTTTGTATCGAACCTATCATTTTATCATATTTTTATAAGATTATTATTAATAAAAAAAAGTTACAATTTGTAATTTGGACATCCAAAAACCGATCCAAATTAAGCCGCATTAATTTGGATTGGATCGGATCGGTTTTTTAAACTAATCATCCAAAATTGAACCAAACCACATATAATTTTATCTTTGGATCAGATGAGTTTTTGCTTCAAAACCGATGAAATCATGGCATTATCTGGGAAAACATTATTTGCTTAATTTTACAAACTAAGAGAAAGCATGCATATTGTGAACTAACATATGTTTTGTTCTTTTCTTTTATATTTTCTTCCTGTGAAGCTCGTGGTTGTTTTGTCTTGGTCTTTAATCATGATGGCATTATTTGTGATGGATTGATGGATTCACGATAATAGAAAACTTAGCATGTTTCAAATATTAATTTAATGAATCTACAAAGGAGACGAAATCAAATGTTTCAAAAGTAATTTATTATCATGAGAGCATAAATATGGATCTACCTAGAAATCTCTCTATTACAAAATTTAGGCCTTAAAAAAAGGGTGCCCTACGAGGTATTCCCTTTCTTCTTGAATTTGATTTTTTGATAGGAAGCATGTTTTCTCTTTCTTCTTGTTCATTTTCTTCTTCGTCCCTTTTTTTTTCATTCTCTTCGTTTTTTTCATTATTGATACTCGCTTCATTTCCTTTTCGTTTTAGATTTTGTTCACGCGATTTTTTGGCTTTTTGTTTTGGTGTCCTGACCGATTCCTCCAACAATCTTTCCATTTCTTCTGTCTCCTTTGCACTTAGGAAAAAGCCCCCATCCTTCTTTATGCATTCAAACTTGTATCATATACACACAATATGCAACATTAATTAATTATATTTAAAAAATAAAAAAAAAACAAAAGTACAACAATCATAATCAACGAAAAAAGTATTCCCATTCTTTACACCAATAAAAAAAATAAAGCGATTTAAATACCAATAAAAATTAAACATAAATTACATTCTCAATTAAATATTTGAACACAATTTTAAAAATTTATTTACAAAATAAATTAAAAAAAGAGACATGATAAAGAAAAAGAAAATGAGATCGAGAAAAACAATTTACCTTGCATGCTAGAGAGCAAAAATAATAAGGACCCACAAGGTTTCTTTGACATATCTTACAAAGATAGTCGCTACTGCAGCCAATTATACCAATTGTCTTCTTCGTAGGTTGGGAATAAGGCCTCTTGTTTATGAATACAACTGTAAAGTTGCTAATCACATACGTTTGGATTCCTAGAATATCCAAATGTTTGTAAATTTCAGTTGTCTTAACGACATTTGTATAAGATGATCTCCTTACCTGATTTGTAATTGCAAGTATAAAAGTTCAAATTTACATCCCAAAGTAAAAAAAAGTTATAGAAAACTATTTGAATGTAACAAAAATTAAATAAAGAGAAGTGGATGTCACATAAAGATACGTAGATTATTGAGATATTATATAGATCTAGCTATCCCTTTAAAGAACACTCACTTGGATTAGTCGATGATCTTTGTGATGAGATTTTATGCAAGATCCGCAAAATGGATTGTCATTGCACTCGAGACAGAACATGTTGCGTTCATTTTTTGACTCATTCGGGTGAACTTCACATGATGTGAAGAAGGTCGTGATTGCAAGCAAATTTTTGAGCCAGGGCACAAACATCATATCCTTAGTGACAAAAACGATTGTAATAAGAAAAAAAATAAAAGAATTAAAATTGACATTGTAATTGAAGTGAGTATGCTTTACCATTCTGCTAGTGTTGAGAGTTGATTTTAGAGAAGAGTTTGAAGAGAGAGAGAGAGTGACAAAGAGAGAGGGGAAAACTTTCAGTGAAATTAGTATTGGGAATCAGCAAAGAAAGAATATGTATAGTGACAACGGTTCTTGAGGCCAGTCATATAAGATAGTGGTGGCCAATAAGGACTCGATCTTCTGTATGCAGAAATTTATGCAAGCACAAAAAGTAAGATAGAACCAGACAAAATATGATTGTTAGATTAAAATTAGACGATCTAGATTTGAAGTTTAGAGTATTATTTGATTTTTTTTTAATTCACACATGGTGAGCCATGTGATGGATATAGAACTATCTAGATTGTTTGACTAGTCTATATTTCCAAAGGGTAGAAGATCAAAATCCAGCCATCAGATCTATAATAAACAAAATTGTTCGATTAAGATCTAACAGTTAAAATTTTGAAATCACATAATCATATTTTAATTTGTTTTTGAGATCTTGCATTGTGTTCTATATCAAGATCGTACGATCAATATTGTTGCTCCTAGAAATTCAGTTTTTCAAAGAATTGGATTGGAGCACCCTAAGATGGTACTTTTTCACTTTTTTGTTTTTTTTTGTTTTGCATCTTCTCATCCTAGATATTGTCATATTTTGGATGGCACGTGACTTGGCTTGAAGAAGGGGAAAAATGATAATTTTTTTTTTGAAATTACAAATTTATTAAATAAAAAGAAAGTAGGAAACTATAATTTATAGAAAATGTATACATAACTTGACCAACCTATCACCAAACAATACTTTCTACAATATTATTCATCAATAGAGCATGGCATAAATTCACCCACTGTTATAGTAATATTCTATTGTAATTGATAACTTTTTATAATTTGTTTTTATAAAATTCGCATATATACTCAACAATTTATTATCCATATTCAAATTCCATTTCTCCTTTATTTTTAAAATTCCCTAAAATTTAGAATTTCCTTAAAATAAAATTAAATCTAGCATACATTCAATAGCCAAATTTATTATCCATATTCAAATGCAATTTTTCCTTTATTTATCTTTTGACTATAAGGTTGCCTGAAAAACACACATATAGTGAGTTGACCTACATTTTTTTTTAAGTCATAAGATTATAAATAAAAATATATACATTTAAACCATTAATTTTTTTATGCATATTTCAAGAACTAATCAATTATAATTTCCATATTTTAAAATTAATATAATATTATCTTTATTCAAAATTATTTAACTATTTTGACTCAATTGCAGTTCTACCTAAAGCCAACGTTCTTTTGACCGATAAAATAAAATAAAAATAACGTTAATGACAACGGATATTTTTTAAGCACAAAACGCTTATAGCCTAATACCTAGAGAAAGCAACGTGTTAGGAATCATGATTGCATTATTTGGTAATTCAGTTACGTGACTCTTAAAATTTTAGGACTAAAATGAAATTCAGAGGCACCTTAATTTTATTTAAAAAATAAAATAGATAAGTCTTTCCGTCAATAAACATTTCTCCTCCCTCAATTTTTAAATATAAAATAGATAACTTTTTTTGTCAAAAAAAAAATAGATAACTTTTTATATGTATGTATTTTGATGGAATTTGGGCTACGTACATGAAATCTATATATCTACTTTCCTTTAAAAAAAAAAAAAATCCTATTTCAAGATTTGGTCCTAATTGGTTACAAAAATAATATTAATTACTAGGAAAAAGATTGTTTTTTACTAAGAAAAAACTATGAAAGATTAAAAGGTCCATTATTTAACATTATCATTATGGAATTTAGATGTGTTCAAAAATACAAGAAATTAAAGTAGTAAAGCAAAGACAAAGAAAAGAGAAATGTTTTTTTTTTGAAGGAAAAAGAAAAATGTTAGTATATTACTACAAAAGATATGATAACTATATTAAACAAATTGATTAAAAAAAATTGATTATATTAAGTAGTCTGTTATTGAATCGGATGCCCAATTTTCTGAAGATTATATTAAGCTTGATTAATTTGTTTTGAATATTTACAACACTCAAATTTTAAGAGGGTGATTAATATTTTTGAATATTTCTTAGAGCCACCAGTCTCCAAAGTTTCCCTCCTTCAATATCAATCAAATTACTCCCAAACAAGCAGAAAATAAGCTCTCTTTTATTGTTTTGTTTTGCAAAGGCAAAAGATGCTTATGTAACAAAACCACTTGTTTTTACACAAAAAACAAATAAAACCACCACCATTTCCTCCAGGAATCTGTGTAGCATCTAAAGAAACACCAAAACTTCTTGAATACTAAAGCTATACACTATATTTTTATTTTAAAAGGAAAAAATTGATTCCAAGCACACTTTATACATTAAATAAACTCGAGAAATTCAAATGCTTATATAAACAAAAACTTGAGGGATCGATAATGAACAAACAAACCAACTCGGAATTTGTTTAATGAGTATCCTTTGCGACCATTAGAATCATCTCTTTTCATATTAATTATGTATATGATGGAAAGAAAAAAAAGTAAATTTTTTATAAAGAGTATTCCAACAACAAAACAAGAAGATTACACAAACATAAGAGCTAAAATGCAAGATAACATAGATGTATTGATTTTTTATATCAATATATTAGCTTCTTTTATTTTTTTATTTAATAATTGAACTTGATCTCCAATCTTCAATCCCTAAATGGGATGGTCAGAGGAAAGAAAATCTATGACTGAATTAAGATAAAATTCATATACAGTATAATGTAAATTAACAATAAAAACCAAATATAAGATGGATTGTATTGAACTACAAATTATTTGCCTCCATTTATTTTATTTTTTCATGATTTATATGATCTCCCTCATATATGGAAGTTGAATACAATCTCACTCACAAAGATCCACTAAAAATGTAACCAAACCAAATGAAAGAACCCCTAAAATATGCCTAATAGACTTTGATATAATAACCTAATTTCAATCGCTTTTGGGCTTCTTGTTTGCCCTAGCAAACTTCCCGTACAACACGGACAATGGTGTTTGAAAGAACACCATATGTGGTGTCTCCGGCATGAACTTGCGCTTCCTCTTTGGAGCAGGTGGACACACCAATGGTGGAGGTATCCTATACTTCGGACCGGTTGGGGTTTTGAACTCTTCAAGTTCATCATCCCCTTCCATCTCAAATTTTGGGATAACAACAGTCAGCTTCAGGCTCTTGACCACTTCTTCGATTTTTCCTTGTTCTTTTGGATCATTCATCATTTCAGTTGGTGGATCTTCTCTCTTCTCATCATCACTTGATCCATTGGCCATCATTGAAATTCACCAACTAATTAAGCAAAAAAAGTCAATATTAGCTTTAAAGTTCATTTTTGCGTAGATTACTCTTTACAACTATGCGCATATACAAACCTATTTAGTTTGTATATCAAAAATATATTATATATAGTATATTATCTATAAAATGAAAGAGAACAATTGAAAGCTTTTGGTATAATTTTATTTTTACCTTTTCTCTTACCTTTTTTTTTTTCCTTTCAGGAAGATTTTCTGCTACTCTTTCGATCTCTTTTTTTCTCTTAAGCTTGAAGCTGGAAAAAACTGTGAGAGTGGCTTGTTTATATTTTGATAGTTGACAAGGGTAAACCTATATATTTGAGAAACGATAAGGACAAACTCGTTGGATTCTTTTGTGGGTAAATGTAAACCTAAATACAAAATTTAGACCGTTGGTAAATTGTATATTTAGTAAAACGACCTTAATGATTTCCTGAAGGCGTTAACTTGAGTTGAATATATTAATATATAAAATGCAACGTTTATATCTGTTACTAAGGAGTATATATATAAGTAACTTATCTTGGTCAAATACACAAACTATATATATATAAATGAGATTAAAAAATTTGGTGACATTTATCTTTTCAATTTTACCTTTATATAAACTATTTTATATACAATTTTTTTATTTAATAAAATAAACAATTTTTTATTTATGTTTACTTTTTTCCTCATTTTTTTTAACTTTTATATTTAAAATGTATTAATTATTTTTATTTTTTTTACAAATTTTTTCTTCTCATTTTACCAGTCGCTTTTTTTGGCCATCTTATCATATTCCTTACTAATCTTATAATTTATTTATTTTTAAATAAATAATCAGATAATCTTATAACTTCTACGATTTTTTATCAATGAAAGCAAAAAGACGAGATCGTTGGTGTACCATTGAACTTTAGTGTGTGTCTATATTTATCCATGTTAATGTTAGTGATAGACTCTTATGACGTTTTATGTGGATGCCTTAGTTAAATCATATGTTTCTATCCTTTCTTGTCTATGTGTGAATGCGTGTGGCCACTAGGTTGTATTCATCTACAAAATAAATCATTCTTAATTCAATTAAATAATCAATTTTTTTAAGCTAGTAATTCATCTATGAAAAATGAAAAACAAACAACTAAGGAAACATAAACCTAATCCAATAGAAGAAATAAAATAATAAAAAAATAAAATAAAACTCATCATATTACATAAGGATTCTATTCTTATATTCTCGAATACAGTCATCCTCTATCACTGCATCGCTTCAAGGACTACGATGTAAATGTCAGAAAATGTATTATCATGTTGAGTAGAGGTGGGGATATTGGATACAATGAGGCCACCAGAACTACACTGAGAATCAGTGATCTTGACATTTCCTTCATCGCCTTTCTCATAGCAAGCTCCTCTTACACGAGATCAAGAACAAGGAGTCATCCTCTTTCAAATTTAGTGGAGACAGGCACCAATGATGTCTTAACATCAATAGGGGAAGAAGAAAGCCATGATCAAGCAATATAAATATCTTGATGTTTTTGCGTAATCTTCATTTGGTGAAGAATATATCTATGGGGATTCACTTCATCTTCAATTAAGTTTTCAAGTGATACACCCTTTAATTTCAACTTAATTAATACCAGCTTTAATTTTTTTTGTTAGAACCCCATGTTTTGTCTTTCGCTCTAGCTTGTTGCGCCATAGTCTCTTACGTGGTGTAACTTGAGGATTCTTCCCTCCCATAGAATTTCTAACTTGAGGTTAAACACGATTTTTACTATTAACCACTAAGTAGTTATTAAGGCTGGTTGTCTGAATAATTTTTTTCTTTTTCAATAAACGGTTCGTCCAATTTTTTGGTATAGCTTGGGGATTTTCTGTCTCAATAATAACTGATTTATTTTCTTTTTACGTACTGCATTGTGTCTCACTACTAAAAAACTGCCATTTGGTGACCTAATTTGTGACCGAATTAAATTGGTCACAATAGTGACCGTTTTAGTATTCTATACTTGTTTTGCTTAGCTTATTCTTGAAACCTAAAAAGCCCCAATTATTAACCCAAACTTTCTTCTTTATTTTTTGTACAAAAATTGCTCAGATTAGTTGTGGTCTTCATGTGGGTAAGATATTATATAAACTCAGAACTTGTGCTTCAATGGATGTCCGTGGTTTCAATCCACTCAACACCATGATCAACAATTTATTTTCTCTCATGATTCTCACTTATCTTGAGACTTTAAAGGTATTTTTTCTCTTCAGTTTTTATAATTTATTTTAAGAATATTTTTTATTTTGTAATTTTTTTCATAATGTTGTGGAAACATATTCCAATGAGTTTTGTACTTAATTCCAGATTTGATTTAATTTATCATAGTTAATTCCTTTTATTCCGATCATTTTGTTTTGATCTTATACTGGGATCAATATATGATCGCGTTCATGATTATATTATTAAGCATGGTCCTTCCAAAAATGATTTTGGACCTAAAAAGTAATGTAAGCATTTTCTCTTCAACAAAATAAGCATGCTTTTTTTTTTGTTGTTGTAAGGACTAGTTTAACCGACAAATATCCATATTGTTAGGCTAGACACCTTCATCCAGGTTCAAACCCGGAACCTCGTAGTTGTGTGTGTAAATTTAGGTGTTGATTGCCACTTCGTCTGCAGACCCAAGAAATTACATGTTTTGTTGTAACTTTAGTTTTGATTAGCATTATAAGTGATTTTAGAATTTAGTATATTTTCTTTCTAGTTGTAGGTTAGTTCCATTTTGTGCTATGGCATTAGGTGATTTGTTGCATCCTATTTGTTCCTTCTTGGCTTTAGTTTGTTACAACTATGTACTATGTGTTGATGGCACCTTTGGCTTTGGCTTGTAACAACTATGTATTGTGTGTTGATGGCACCTATGTTAACTTAATTATCTCATTACTAAATTTTTCTTTTCCATTCTTTTTAAAACAAGTTAAATGTTTTTGGTGTGTATAAAATATTTGAGAGATATTAAATATGATTTAGACCATTAATAAAGATATTTTACCTTTTTTCAAAAATCAGCATTTAGAGACCGAAATAGTGACCCACATCAGTCACTAATGGACGTCACTTCATCAATCGCTAAAGTCTGTTGCTAATTCGGTCACTAATATTCGTTCCAAAACAGACTCTAGATTCTGTTGCTAAATCAGTCTCAAAATTAAGTCACAGAAGCCGTCGCTGAATAACAGTCGCTATATTAGTCACAAAAGATCGGCGACCAGCGTATTAACGACTCGTATTTTTGGTCACTAACTTTAGTGACCGATTTTGATGATGTAGCGACCGAAATGTGTCTCTAAAAGGCTGATTTCTCCAGATTCATTTTTATTCCACCTTAAGCATAGTGCCGAAAGTATTCTCCACTCTTCCAAGGAAAATGTCATTATGCAATTCTAAAGGGAGTTTTGGAATTCTAACGACACTTTTCTCCTTCCGTGCATTCTAAAAAAAAATTTGGACACCGTCTTTGAACATTCTGCTACCTTCTATGGACCCTTATAGAGAGCATGTTTATAATCTTCCTCTACATTGAAGTGTACGGCATAGTAACCTTGATGCATATCTTTAACTCTCCAAGAGCTCCTCTCACGAAGGTCTCTTTCTTGATCAGAGACTTCATGAGAAACCCTAAAGGAAACCATCATTAAAAAACCCCAATTATCGGACAGAACTGATTATGGATGAGCAACATGCAATGCTGATTCGTTGAGTATCAACAAAAAACTATGATGAAAAGCAATCAACCACCGATTGAAAATTACTTGGAAAAGGAACCACAGAAACACCCTAAAAGAAAAAATAATTTTGTAAATGTTTACACTTTTTTGTAAATATCACCAAATAATCAATTTTTGTAAATATCCACACTTTTAAATAAAAAGATCCTTTAGCAAAAATAAAACAAAAAGATCCTCATTTTTTTGGTGTAAACAGTCCAACTAAACCATTCAGTTAATTGTTGTTTACACGTTTATATAATATTCGTTACTATGTAGTAAAAATTATACTTTTTCTTTATACCTACCGCCATATTATGTAGCTAAAAATCGTGCTAGAAACGTGGCTATTAGAACATTGAGAGTTAGGAGAAAATAAGATAAAAGAGCTTTGATAGCTCAAATGGGAATAAAAATTTATAGGAAATCATATTGATAAAAGAAATGTAAGGAGTATAATGACTCTATTTATAGAACATATTTGACATTTAACCAGCAATCAAACTAACTAACTAATTGTTGTAAATTGCCTTCAAATTTGTGATGTTGTGAAATCCAAAATCGTGCCGCGATTTTGCTGGCAGAATGTAAGGTTTTTGCTGAAGGCAAAATCATGACACGATTTTATACAGGCATGACGCGATTTCGGGATAAGGTTGTCGTACCTTGAGTCATACGCAAAAATCGTGGCGCAATTTTCTTAGGCGTGGCGCAATTTTTGTCTGTCACTGTGTACTATTAAAGTGTTTCAGCTCATTTTTGAAGGGGTGGTTCAAGAGAGGAAAACTTGGGAAATCAAAGGAAGTAACTTTAGGGTTGATGGTCTTTGATTAGAGTTCTCTTGGGTTGGGAAACATTGTAAACACCTTGGGTGAGTGAAAATCATTAAGTGTCTTATTCATTGGTGAGATTGGGAAAATGGGTAGAAATTAGGGTTGTTCTTTGGGAGCTTGTTGAAGCTAATTTCTTGTAACCCATTTGCATCTCTTTGTATAAACCCATTGATAGTGGATTGGAGAGATTAATCTTTCCCCCAGAGTAGGTCAAGTTGGACCGAACTGGGTAAAAATTTCTTGGTGTGTTTGTTTCTCTTCTCCCTTTTATCTTTTGCTTGTGGTTTTGAGCTTTTCACTTTGATTACTAGATTAGATCTAGGTGTTGTTATTATTTCTGTTGCATGTTGTTACTTTGAAATTGGTTACTACTTTCCTTTGATCCACACATCATAGTTTTTATTGGTGTGAGATTTTGAGTCCGGAATTCACAACAATTGGCGCCCACCATGGGGCATAAGAGTGAATTGGTTTAGTGAGTACCATGGGTTCAAAGTGGGATAATGAGAAGCTCACTGGAAGTAATGATTTTGGGTTGTGGAAGGTGAAGATGCAAGTGGTGTTGATACAACAAAAGTGTGAGAAAGCTTTGAAGGGTGAAGGTGCGTTTCCGGTTACCATGACACAAGCCGAGTAGACCGAGATGGTGGACAAGGCTAGGACTGCCATTGTCTTGTGCCTCAGGGACAATGTTTTGAGGGATGTCGCGAGGAACCTACCGCGGCGTCGATGTGGTCAAAGTTGGAGTCATTGTATATGACCAAATCTTTGTCTCATAGGCAATTCCTTAAGCAACAACTCTACTCATTTAAGATGGTGGAGTCAAAGACCGTGACAAAGCAATTAACATAGTTCAACCAAATCCTTGATGATTTGGAGAACATTGAGGTAAAACTTGAGGACGAAGACAAAGCTATACTCTTGTTGTGTGCTCTACCGAGATCATTTGAATCATTTAAGGATACCATGCTCTATGGGAAAGAAGGCATTGTCACCTTGGTAGAAGTTCAAGCGGCTTTGAGAACCAAGGAGTTGACCAAGTCCAAGGACTTGAGAGCGGATGAAAATAGTGAAGGCCTTAGTGTTTCAAGAGGAAATGGTGGAGGTAGAGGTAACCGAGGAAGCTCAAACAGTAGTAACAACTCAAAGTATAAGTGCTTTAAGTGTCACAAGTTTGGTCACTTCAAGAGGGATTGTCCGAAGGACAATGATAACTCCGCGCAAGTTGTGTCTGAGAAGTATGAGGATGCGGGTGCTTTGGTGGTGTGTTGTTGGGAGGATGAAGGCGAGGTTTCTCACCTTGGTATTGATGCCTTGTAGAGCGGTGGTCATCTAGAGAGACGTTAAACACTTAACATCAGCCTGGAGAGGCGGTGGGAAGAATACTCATGGTAAGCCTAGAGAGGCGGAGGTAAGAATACTTGTGATCAACCTTTGAGGTGGAGTTGTAAGGTTAAAGGCATAGTGGAAGTATTCATTTGGAAGTTGAGGTGGAGAAAGCTCAGCTTGAGGTGGAGTTAATGACACCAGAATGGTACGACTATGGAGGCCTTGGGTGTTATGCTCTAGTTGTGAGCATGAGAATTCTTCATGAGGACGGAAGGCATTCCGGGGTTTGAAGAATGTATGGTGTTTCTTGTGTGATTACCTAAAAGACCAAGGGTGATTGGATGCAAGACGATCTTTAAGGAAGCGGGAGACGTTCCGTGGTTGAAGAGGGTTTGGTGCATACTTGTGGAGCTACTTGGTGTAGTTGGATGCAAGGGAAAAGAAAAGGAGCAAGGTGGTTGATGGTTAAATTGACATCATCACCAATTAGAAGTCAAGGTGGAGAAATGTTGTAAATTGCCTTTAAATTTGTGATGCTGTGAAACCCAAAATCGTGCCGCGGTTTTTTGGTGGTGTGCCTCGATTTTGTTGGCAGAATGTATGGTTTCTGCTGAAGGCAAAATTATGGCACCATTTTGTACAGACGTGACGCGATTTCTGGATAAGGTTGTCGTGCCTTGGGTCGTACGCATAAATCGTGGCACGATTTTCTCAGGCGGGCGCGATTTTTGTCTGTCACTGTGTACTATTTAAGTGTTTTAGCTCATTTTTGAAGGGGGGGTTCAAGAGAGGAAAACTTGGAAAATCAAAGGAGGTAACTTTAGGGTTGATGGTCTTTGATTAAAGTTCTCTTGGGTTGGGAAACATTGTAAACACCTTGGCTGAGTGAAAATCATTGAGTGTCTTGTTCATTGGTGAGATTGGGAAAATAGGTAGAAATAAGGGTTGTTCTTTGGGAGCTTGTTGAAGCTAATTTCTTGTAACCCATTTGTATCTCTTTGTAAGAACTCATTGATAGTGGATTGGAGAGATCAATCTCTCCCCCAGAGTAGGCTAAGTTGGACCGAACTAGGTAAACATTTCTTGGTGTGTTTGTTTCTCTTCTCCCTTTTATCTTTTGCTTGTGGTTTTGAGCTTTTCACTTTGATTACTAGATTATATCTAGGTGTTGTTATTATTGTTGTTGCTTGTTGTTGCTTTGAAATTGGTTACTACTTTCCTTTACTCCACACATCATAGTTTGTATTGGTGTGAGATTTTGAGTCCGGAATTCACAACACTAATTCTTAACTTGAGTTTGGTTACAAAATTAAATCCAAACAGAGACACAAAAGAGATAGGTAATAGATAAAAATAAACACAAGTTAATAAAAAAAAAAATACTAGCAAACTAGACTAAACTAGATGTGTTGGTAAGCCAAGATTAGAGCCAAAACTATGCCAGGACCAAATAGAAAGGAATACAAGACCTAAACAGAAAGGACTCCAAGTTTGCCTTCTGCCTTCTCTTATAGCATCGAGTTGTTTCTGGAAGGGATGAGACAACCTTGTTATTCTTGATCTTCCATAACCTTTTGGAAGACCTCTTTTGGTTTCTTGTTGATCTTACTTGCTTCTTTGTGAATCCTTCAACCTTCACCAACGGATTCAAATGGAAATTGTTCATCTCGGTGCCAGACATTGACGTGATCGTCGATCAACTTTTTTACTACGCTTACTTGTATATAGAAAGAGATATTAATTTTGATATATGATCGATTATTTTTAATAAACAAGGTTAAAATAAGTTATTTTTATGTCTTTAATATTGTTCTTATTGTAGTGGAGTAATTCATATTTTAATTAATGATTTTAATAATATTATAAAAGGATAAAATAACTGATAAAAATGGAAGAAAAAAAATCCAACTAAAGCTATGTATCCCCTTTGTATATAGGTATAAATATACATTAGTAAAATAATCTCAATGAAAATTTACTTAAAATAATAAATATATTTAATTATAGGGTTAAATAAGTTTTTCGTCCTAATAAATATGGCAAATTTTGATTTTAATCCATAAAAAATTAAACTGAATGTTTTCATCCTCACAAAATTTTTTATTTTGTTTTTCGTCCTTAATGACCACTTTATGTTATTGTGAATGTCAAGATTATAACACTTTTATGTTCAAATTGTATCCATATTATGTTCAACCTTCATATGTTCATATTATGATAAAAAAAATGTCAAAATTATATCCATTAGGGACAAAATCTACAAAAAAATATAATTGTGAGGATGAAAACATCTCATTTTATTTTTTATGGACTAAAATCAAATTTTCATATATTTATAGGGATGCAAAAATTATCTAACCCTTAATTATATTAATAAAATAATTTTTTGTTTTAAAGAATAAAAAAATGGATGTAGTAGTGTCTGTGAACATATTTCAGTTGACATAGACATTGTAATGTTGGACCAAAATTTGTTTTGTACAATTCCTCTTAAGTTTTAATGAAAACAAAGTATTAAAGAACAATTGGATATGTTAATATATGTTCAAGTATGCAGGATCATAGATTAAAATTTGACAAGGTCTAAACAGGTATAAGAGCAATCAGAAGCACAAGAGAAGTTAAGAGACTTGGTAAAGGATCTGAAGAAAGGTCTACCATAAATCAACACTTTTGATCAGAAGAAAGGAAGTCATTCAGAAACTGATAATCTTCATCAGACTCTGAAGATCATCCGACTCTAAAGAACATAAGGGATCGAGAAGCCATGTCAGATTTGTCTTCTTTTATAGTTGTCTATATAAAACTCCGATAGTACAATTTGTCATCTTCTGACCACGTGTAAAAACAGACAAAGAACTTCAAGGAAAAAGAGAATGAACGGATAATTCCAGTTGCAGCAAAGAAATTTCAAATGTCTAATCAACATCATTATCCATATGAGGCAATATCCCAATTTGAAGTTTCTCAACGACTCTTAATACGATGTAGCCTCTTCAATGTCTCTCAAATCCTTATCTATATAAGGAGATAAAGATTTGAAGAACATCAAGACTCTGTTATTTTAATTGTGCCTTACTTCGTCAAATTCAAAAGCGCTTAGAACACTTAAGAATTTTTTACTAAGTCCATGTCTTAGAAATTCAATGTTCATAGAGTTTGTTCAGTTTGTAACTATTTATAACTCCGATTGTATATCAAGTGTAAGAACAAATATTTTATTTGTAAACTCTTAGAAGTCTCTTGCTTGTGTGCTTGAGCATTGGAAATCTAATGGCTGTGCCATTGAGAATTTGTAATCAGTTGTGATTATAGTGAAAATCGTTTGGAAGTGCAAGGGGACTAGACTACTCCTGAATAGTAGGAGGAACCAATATAATTGCTTTGCTTGTCACTCTTCCTATCTTTGTGTTTGTTTTTAACACTACACTCAGACTCGTGAAACACCTGGAAAAAGTTTAAAACAGCTAATAATTTTCTCAGCTTCATGTAATATACATAGAATCAGATTCAAACCTCAAATCCCTCTATAAATATCTGAAGTTTTTGACAATCATAGCCACCGATCTATTAGCTGTTCAAATATTTCTTCTGTCGTGTTAAGAAAGCTGGCATTTCATGTAGTTATTTGGCTGTTTGTGGAGGGTTAACTGCTTGTATTTCCAAAGTTCTTGTACATATTCAAAAGGAGGACAAGCTACATTGGATAGGTCACCACAAAAGTTAGCACAAAAATATCCAATTTGTAGATGAAAATTCAAATTGAGATCAAAAGTTGTATTTATCTTAAAAGCACAATTTGAAACATGCCCTAATTTAGTTTCATTTAAAAAAAAATACAACTTTTAATAAATTGAGATTAAATTTAGTTTTAATTTTTGGAATCCAAAGTTGTATTTTTTTCTCCCTTCTTTTCGAGTCTTTCAGCCAATCGTGTGACTATCCTGATCAGTAGCAATTGCCAAGAACGATCTTCTGATGTTGAGGATGATGGCCATAACCTAGAGACCATCTTTGTCATTAATCAAGCATTGATCATACGACCATGATTCATCCACGGGGCTTATACGGGGGATGAATAACTCATTTAGTTGAGTTAAGGGATTAAATAAGTTAAAGAATTAAAACCCAAGGTCATATTTTGAGAATGGAAAGAAATACTAACATAACAATAAACATTTCCCATTAAAAAAAATCCGTCGGGCTTATGCTCTCCTTGTAAATAGAGGATACAATTGTACGACCTTATAGAACCGATTATGTTCAAGCAAAAAGTCGTGCATTTGTTATTCTCTTAAAAATCAAACTAAATACCACATTTTTTTTAGAGATCAGGATAGCTGCTCACTTATTTAAAAAAAAAAAGGATGGTTGCTCACTGTTTTGAGATTCAAATGTAAAATGTTTTTGGTCTAAATTGTGTATCAAATACATTTGACTTTTTAGAAAAATAATATTACTATATGAATAAATTTCAAGGGTAAGAGCATAAATGTACGGGATATAGAAAATATAGCATGGTTCAAATATTGGTTTAATGAATCTGATAACACAAGAGCATAAATGTAAAGCATATTGATGAAATCAAATGTTCGGAACTAATTTATTGTCACAAGAGCATAAATGTAGATCTAGCTAGAAATCTATCTCAGACGATAGTGTATTATTTAAATATCTCTAACCCTTGATTTAGGGCCTTAAAAAAAAGGTGCCCGTCTAGGTATTCCTTTTCTTCTTGAATTTGAACGATTAACGGGAAGCATACTTTCTTTGTCTCCGTCTTCTTCTCTTTCTCCTCCTTCTTCTACCTCCTCGCCTTCTACATTCTCTTCATTTTCTCTATCAACTTCTACTTCTTCTAGTTTTCGTTTCAGATTTAGTTCACGCGATTTTTTAGCCTTTTCTTTTGGTGTTAATACCTTGATCGATATCTCCAGTAATCTTTTCATTTCTTCCATCTCTTTTTCGTTCAAGAAAAAACCTCCATTCTCTTTTATGTATGCAAACTTGTATCATATACACACAATACAACATTAATTATTCTTTAAAAAAGGAAAAAATAACGAAAGTACAACAATTAGTTATGAAAGAAAGTAAAGTACTCCATCCGTCTCAAAATGTAAGCAAAAATTAGTAAATATAAGTTGATGTATTTGGAACAAATTTTGAACCAAATACATTAACTTTCGTTGACTAATTTTTGCTTACATTTTGGGACGGAAATAGTATGCTATAATGTCCATAATTTTAAAAAGTCAAATAAATTAACAAATAAATAATACAAACAATATTCTATAACTCAAATAAAATGTTTTGCTTAAAAAAACAAAGGCATAAAGAAAACTTTATTTTGTGTGGTTTTGGTTAAGTAGTCTAGTGGCTAAAAAATTATCTCGTAAATATGAATAAGTACGGTGTACGGGGTTTGAAATTCAACCCCTGCATATTACAGTACATTGTCCCTATCAATTGGCTCACGGAGACGCATAACGAAAACTTTAATCACAAACTTAATATAATAAGTGAGAGTTTATTCACTTCGAGCAGGGCACTCCCAATTATGTAAATATCAATAAAATATAAACAAAAATTATATTCTCAATTAGATATTAATCATAAAAATGTTTTAAGTTAAGTTCATTTTGATAAATATATTATTGATCAAAGTAAAAAACAGTCACATGATAAAGGAAAAGTGGTCGGTTTTCGTAGAAGTCACTTGGTTGAAAATTAGTTTTTCAACCTTAGTGATATGGGTTCGAGACTATCACACTGCAAAGGAAAAAAAAGTGATTGAGGTCAGGAATCTACCTTGCATGCCAAAGAGCAGAAGTAAGTAAAGTCCACGAGATTTCGGTCGCATGTCGTACAAAGAGAGTCACTAGCGTAAGCAATTTTACCGATCTTCATTCTCTTCGGTAGGAGATGAGCTCTCTTGTTTATGAATACAACTGTAAAGTTGCTAATCACGTAGGTTTGAACTCCAATGATGTCCAGATGCTTGTAAATTTCAGTAGTCTTAACCACATCATTATAAGACGATCTCCTTATCTGATTTATAATTCAAATTTAAATACAAAATTCAAAAAATAAATCAAAATTGCTCGTGTAAGAAAAATAAAATGAATAGAAATGGGTGTAAAATAGAGATGCATAGATCTTGCTAGAAAATTGACCAACACTGACTTGGATCACCCGGTGGTCTTTGTGATGAGATTCCGTGCAAGATCCACACAATGGATTGCCATTGCAATCAAGGCAAAACTTGTTACACTCATTTTTCGCTTCGTTTTGATGGACATCACATGTTGTGAAAAATGTTGTAATGGCCAGCAACTTTTCGAGCTAGGGCACCGCCATCATATCCTAAGAAACAACAAAACTCAACAATTGTAACAACAAAAAAATACAAAGAATCAATACATAAAATTATAATTTAAACAAATATACATTACCGTTTCAATTGTCATTGTCAAAAGTTGATTTTGGACAAGTCTTGGAGAGAGAGAGAGAGAGAAATGAGAGAGATGTGAAAATTTTCAATAAAAATGGTGATTTGAAATTGACAAAGCAAGAGTTTATATTGTGCCAAAGATTCTAGAGGCAGTTCACACAAGGTATTGGTGGACCAATAGGATTATGGGGACTTATATCCTCTATATGCTAAAATTTGACATACACACAAGTTAAGATAATCAGACAAATTGTGATTGTTCGATTAAAATTAGACGACCTAGATTTGAAGTTTAGAATATCTTTCGAAGTAACCAATTTCAAAATTTTGATTTTATGAGCCATTTGATCAATATAAAACCATATGGAGTGCTTTATTGCTCTATATTTTCGAACGGTAAAATAGTGAAACCCAACAATTAGATCTATAATAATAAATAAATTTGTTTGATTAAGATCTGACAGTTGAGATTTTGAAATCACATAATTGTATTTTTAAAACAAATTTTAAATCTTGCATCTTGTTAATGAAATCAATATTGTATGATCCATATTTCTGCTTCTAGAAATCCAAATTGGTTTTGGAAGTATCCTACAACAATACTTTTCACTTTTTTATTTATTTATTATTATTTTCTCATCTCAAATGCTGATGACATGTGGACCCAACTTAGAGAAGATAAAAATAGTAAAATGAAACTTCTTTTTCTTTTTGAAAATACAAATTCATTAAATAAAAAGAAACTTATATTTATTGAAAATGTGAAAATATATACCAAACCTGACAATCCTTATCATCAAACAGTAAATAGTTTTATATATTTCCTTAATATAATAATCAAATTACAATCTATTCAATGATCAATTTTATTATATAAATTAAAATTCAATTAATATTAGTGGGTGCATTTATTATCTCACAATTTTCCGTAAATGTATATATAATTTTTTTTTAAAACATATATCTATTTGGGGTCGTTCACGGTGGCTGAACGTTTTTTGGTTTTAAAAGTTAAATTTGAAAACAAAACATACCTGGATAAATTGCGGTTGAAACTTGAAATGATTATTTATTTTTATTTTGAAAGTAGTTTTCACTTAAATCTCAAAATCACAAAAATTTATATATATATATATATACACACACACACACACACATATATATATAGTCTATGCTTTTTTTTACAAAAGTTCACGTTTTGTGTTCCAAAATTTTTGTTTATGACATATAGTTGATAAAACCACAAAAATCGTAAGTTTATAATTTAACTATCTAGTCTTAAATCTAACAATTTATACTTTAATTTGAAGTTATAGATAATTAATGAAGATTAAAGATTAGATAGTTACATTATTAAACTAATCATATTTAATTATGTCATAAAAAATCATTGTTTTAAGAGGGGGAAAATAATTAGATTAATAAAGCTCTTTCAAGCACAAGATGTACTTCAAAGAGAAAATAGCAAACAGAAAGTAACAGGTTTCAAAACAAAATAGAATAGATGACAAAACCACCATTACATAGTGTTGAGGTCAATACAAAGAAAAGTATTTGTCCACCACGAATGAAAATCAACGAATTGAGCTGGTTTTTGTATTGTCAGCCACTAACCGATTTATGAATTTTGAAAAGTGAGGGCACCATAGTGTGAGTTTGTGTGTCTACACACACACACACACACACACACACACACACACACACATTTGAAAGTATTACAATATAACGAGGCAAAAATAAAAAGGATAAAAGAGGGAGAATCGAAATTAAGTTCCAAGCTTATCTCTCAGGGTGAGAGATTCCATGCCAGGCGGAGGGCAGTTATAGTGAGCAGAGAACCTTGCATGTGATCCTTCTTTAGCCATAAAATCTACACACATATTATGTTCCCTAGGAACATGCACCGATGTTGGATTTTCATTTTCATGCAAAGTATCTCTAATATGAAGGATGTCAGTAGCATATGTGTGCAAAATATGATCACGACCAGCAATAATCAGGTCAACTGCTTCCAAACAATCACTTTAACAAATAATGTTGACGTAGCCTTTCTTACTACAAAAATCAAGACCTATCTGGATAGCACGTAACTCAGCTAATAACGCATCACCTCCAGCTTCATAGTGAGAAAAACCAGTTATCCAATCTCCATCATGGTTGCGAAC
>Ga0228711_1001403_pt1 | contig 35267 bp, 28 predicted proteins | sample MedpolnodulmetaG_2_FD_177996 | JGI IMG/M metagenome (GOLD analysis project Ga0228711, IMG submission 177996) | Root nodule microbial communities from Medicago polymorpha collected in Santa Monica, California, United States - brown nodules | ecosystem: Host-associated > Plants > Roots > Nodule... | reverse complement strand
GGGGGACCAGAGTGAGAGAGGAAGAAAGGTTTTTAATTGTATTTAGGTTTGGTGGTGCGGGTGTGGGGTCCATTTAGGGTGATATGAGTACATCATTTGTAAGTTGGGGGTGGTGGTGGGGGGCGACCTGCAAACTTCGTGTAGATAGGGCCAGACTTTGGGGTGTGTAAAGAGTTCAATGGAACTGAGCTTCACTAAGTCTTTGTTTGATTTGAGAGGAATAGAGGAGAGAGAGAGAGATAGAGAAGAGAAGTTAGAGATTTCTCTTGTTTGGTAAGAAGAGAAATTGAGAAGAGAGAAGAATAAAAGGCGGGTACCATGCACTTTTGTTTTCTCTTCAAAAGAGAGAAGAAAGAGGGAAGAAGACAAAAATGTCTCTATGCCATTAGTTTTTTAATTAATCATAAATTATAATGTTGTTTTATCAAGGATATTTTTGTCTTTTTAAAAATAATAACATTTCTTTCTCTTTTATTTCTCTCTTCTTTCTCTTATACCAAACAATACCTCAAATCTTCTCTATTTTTCTTCTCTTACTCTCTTCTCTTACTCTCTCTCACCTTTTTCTCTCTTCTCATTCTCTTCTCACAACCAAATAGACCCTAAGAGGCTGTTTGTTTCAACTGAGTGGGAAAGGATTGATAGTAGGGAGGACATAAAGTTTATGGAAAATTGTGCTTCCATGGTTTGGTTTGCATGTTAGAGAGGAAAGAAAGTATACTTTTTGTGGACCCCATGTCTAAAAACCTTTCCGCACCAAATTGAGAAGAAAGCTGGGAGAGAACATTGAATGTAGGAAAAAGACCAAACAACCCTTATTTTAGAGCATCGCATCACGTTTATGTACTCAAAGTTTTCTTCATGAAATTGCTTGATTACATAGAGCTTAGATATGCCACTACCATTCCATTTTTTTATGCAAGTTTATGCCACCATTTCTTTATTTACAAGGACAGAGTTCTTTTTTCCATTTATAGTATATATATTTATATAATTGTAATAAAATGTTATATTTTAAATGAGGGGTACTTGTGTCATTTAATAAAATATGTGTGTCTTTCTTTCCTTTCATTTTCTTCTCACTTTCATTTATATCAAACAACCAAACACTCCTCTCACATTCTACCCTCTTTCTATTCACTTTCATTCCTTCAACAATATTTTTTCTTACTTTCTTTATTTTTACTTTCTCTGATCATCCAAACAAAGTCTAAGGTATGGGCTTCAAAAAATAATTATAGTCCAGTAGTACTACTAAGTACTACCTTACTAAAAAATAAATTTCCTTATGCTCTTTCTCTCTGATATCATGCGTTCCATCGCCGTCACTCCGTCAGACTTTCCTTTTCTTCTTTCCTGACTTGATTTCCTTTTCCTCTTCTATTGTCTTGTTTTAGGCCTATTAGAATTGGGTCCTCTTGCTTTTGGTGTTAGGTGAGTGTTTTTTTTTTAGGGTGGTTTGAGGTTCCTCATGTATGCGGTAGTGATTTTCACCTTTGAGTGTATCGCACATATACGGCACCTTGTATTTATCTTTTAAAAGATTTAAATAGAACATTGTTCTTAAAAACAACATTTTTATTTTATTACGGGTCTCTTTTCACTTACAGAGCCGAGCCTCCGGATTCGTAGAAACGACCCTGGGTGTAGAGATCCGGATTTTCTCATTTTAGAAAAACTTACAATTATGAAGTGTTTGACATGCTCTTTATTTCAATTTTGAGGCTAAAAATAGTTTGAATTTTAAGGTTTTGTTTGGATCGATGGAACATAACATAATAGTAATAGAGCGGAATGAAATATGATAGAATGAAATGGAGCAAAACTAAATGGAATAGAGTGTCTATTTCATAATTTGGATATATACAACGATGAAGCTGAGCAAATTTCAAATTTCTCATTTCGTGTGAAGGGAATGAAATGATTTATAATTTTTTTATTTCAATTTTACCTTTATATAAGTCTATTATATATGATTAAAACATATGATTTTTATATCAATTTAAGATTACAAAAACATGACGAAAAGCAAAGGAAACCTTGCATTTTTTTTATCCCTTTAACAGTTTTAATAGAGAAAGATGTATATGCTATGAACAATTTTAACATAGAAAGAATTATCTGTTATAATCAATTAAAGTGTTATTTTCAAGCGAAAATTAAAATGTTATGAACAACTATTTTACAAAATAATGCTAAAAAAAACACTTCAACCCCCAAAAAAAATGGTATTTAATAAAACTAGATCATGGTAGTCATTTTTTTTTTTAAGAAGATCACGATGATGATTGTTAGTATGAGATCGTTTCGGTAATCCACCGATCCAATGTTGGAAATGAAAAAAAAAAATGTAAATCATATTCTATATTGGCAAATATCAATGCTAGAAAAGAGAAAAAACATTCATTTGTTTTAATTTCATATATATTTTTTTAAAGGAGCTAAAATGGAATTACATTACTCACAACACCTGACAATTTGAGTACAGGGAGTGCCCGTAAACAGGAAAGACAAAAAAACAATTACAAAAGTTTGATAAAAGGAACAAAAGCAAAAGGAAGTTCATCACAAAAAGATCCTCTGACAATTAAGATGATTAAGGCGCCACAAGTGATGGTTAAAAGCAGTGTTGCGGTTTACTTTAAGCTACCAGAAAGTTTGAAACTTAATTTTGTCAAACAAATAACAATGACTCTTTTTAACGAAAAACTCGAGCATTTCTTTCGTTTCAGGTTTCCTACACATAAGAGAGCCAAAAAATGAGAGGGACCTCCTTGGTCCTTTAATCAACATTTTATGTCATGTAAAAAAATTTGTTTGCATTTTTTTTCTTCTTGAAAGTGTTAAAGAAAAACGTTACAAGGATTAAAAAAATGAGACTTTATTTTGTTGGGTTAAAAACGAATTCTGAAAATTTATAAAAATCATTTTCTTAATTAACACAAAATGTGACAAAGTTACAATATCCTTTGATTTTTTTTTTGTTGGTGACAATTGCCTTTGAATTGAATGGAAAGATGAAGTAACAATGCAAAAAAAAAATATTACAATCACAAATAGAAATTAAAAAATTGTTGTTCCCACGTTAAAGGAGTCTAAGAAACAACACGAAGACACGAAAAATATCAAAATAACATCATCGGTAGTTAAATATCGATGGATTTTAAACGGCGGTAGTTAATTATTGATGAAAATTTGGGTTAAATTTGTTATTTCATGGTGTTTCTTAACTTTGTGCAAAGTGTAAACAACAATTATCTAGAAATTACGGAGCATGGTACCAAGTATTGGGCTTTAAGTCCATGTGAGCATAAAATGTGGGCTTTAAAATACTATAAAAAAAAGATATCGGGCCCTTGGTAAAAGAAAAAGGTATTGGTTAGCAATAAGGAGTATACTAATAGAGAGATCTCACCGGTTCAATCTTCTGTTCAATTTTTAAAACATTGATTTTAAATGTAATTTTTGTAAAAGCCATTGTAACACACAATGATTCTACCAAATTCAAAATCAATTTGTACATTCAATATCGATAGGAATCAATTTGTACATTCACTATGGATAGGAATACTCAAACCAACTTAAATAAAAACGTAAATTGATCCAAAAAATCGCACAAAATCAAAATATATTTCTTAAATGTGTGTGCATTTAAATAGATTTCTGAAATGCAGTGTGAAAATCACAATTCTTGAATATGTATTCTTGGTAGGTGGTATTGTTGTTCAAAATTCTCCAAGTAAAAACAACAACCTTCAATGAAGTCACCTCATTTCAAATAAACTCGATAGGAAGAGATTTCAATATCATCCTTAGACAACAATAACTTTTACGCAATTTTGATTGAAGATCGAATATTCTAGCTTGTTATCATATCTCCACGTCTACTTGTCCAACACATTATCCAGCACAAACACATTACCCAACAAATAACAACAATCCTGAATCAAACTCTCTTCACAAGCAAACAACATCTCAGCAACAAACACATTGTAAACATAAACAAGCTCAAACACATTGGATTCAATTTGCATGTTTTTAAAACATTAACACATTTGTTCTTATTCAATGGTTGGATTTGTACACGTGTGTCATTAAATTTTAAGTATATTTTAAAAAGGGATTCAATTTGCATATTTTGAACACATTTGTACACATTCGTTCTTCATTTGGAGTACATTGCTAAATTGTTTAAAATTTTGTAGATATGTTGATTAACTAGCAACTTAACATGATTCGACATGCAAATTGAAAAAACAAATCATATTCTACAAAATTGCCTACAACAAAGGGAGCTAGCTTGTATGTCTATGTTTTTGTCCCTCATAGGGCATAGCTCGTCTTTATGTTTCACACTTTTCACTATCATCATCCTTTTCTCCACAAAATTTCAGCACAGTTCCTTCACACATCCCAAATGTTTGGTAATAGATGGGATGAAATTTTGACCCTAGTGTGAGTAACAAGAGTTAAAGTTGTCAAAGCAGTCAGCATAGACATATCCCACAAATAATATAATCAAAGCTGATCACCCCTTGAGAAAAACAAAATTATTAATTGATAAAAAAGAAAAGAAAAAGAGGGGAAAATATCATGACATATTTTCTTTTAATTTTTGTTATATTTTCTCACTTTCTTGATAAACATTTTTCTCATATAAAGGAAGGGCAAAACATGTGATGCAACAGGTTGTAATTTTCTTTGCTAGCGTTTGCAACACCAATAATGGGGTCCAATCTAGACATGCCATATCAAATCAGTGGGACTACATTTATTTTTTTATAATATAAAGTTGGACTTTTTCATTATGTTTTTAAGATAAATGAAAATGAAAGACAGCAATAAAATAATTAGAAAAAAAGGAGAGGAAGATACGGCTCCTAAGCTCATCAAGAAGAATAATTTAAAGATGACTATGACCATACTATAGCAAATAATTCAACGTATCTATTTTCTTCAAACTTCTTTATGACTGATGCATCACAATTTGAATTTGCAAGCTCAATATAAATCCATAGACTGTGGTGGTGCATACTACTTCTGCTTTGTCCATCCATATTCACTTTGAATGAGCTCTTTCAGTCAAGGAGAACCACAAAACTAAGTCTTGTTTCACTTTTGTTCCATGCATATACTATATGGTTGCTAGCTAGGATCCAATGGTTAATTCAGTGCATCATAGATTCTTTAATGCATGCATACCCAATTGCAATTTGTTTTCTTTCTTATGGTATACCTTCTATTTGGTCATCAACGGCAATTAAATTTCCACTCCCTTGACGTCATAGGAAGAAATTGGCGTAATTGAACAAATAATGCACATTTCACATACCAAATATGTAGCCTTGGGTGATGTGTTTTAAATAGTGACGGCTGGAAAGTTTATTTGATTCTATGGACGGAACATTAATTTTGATCGAATTAACTTTGTATAATCAACTTTAATCAATTGTAAATTTAAGATCTCTCAATTTTTTTTGTACATTTAAAGACACTAATTTGTTACAATACATGCAAAACTCGCGGTGTTACTCGAAGTTAGCAAAATGAAAAGCTCCAATGAAATCAAAGATTAAAATTAAAAACTACAAATTTTAATTACAAATTAGAATCGTCTTATTACTAAAAAAAAATTACAAATTAGAACCGGTAGTATTAGTGGTAAGAAAAAAATAGTTGGTTCGGTTCGTTCTTGTAATTTTTTATCCTATTTGAACCAAATTAAATCAATGATGAACAAGTTAGTTTTGTTGTTCGATTCAATTTGATTGGAATTTGTAAAAAATAAGAATTTTGTTTTAAAATTCTAAAAACTTAACTTTTTTCGAATGATATAGATTTTTAAGCTAAAATAAGTAACATAAAAAGATTAAAAAATATACGAGTATAATATATATATTTTTAAGATAACAACACTATTATAGTGTGAAGTAAAAGAAATAAGAATAATTACGATGATCATCACTCAAGTTTTAGGTGATCGATTTTGAATTACATGAAATTGACACTGAATCGATAGAGGTTCATTTTGATTGATTTGGAATCGATTTCAAACATGAAAAAAAAGCCAATTTAATTTGTTTGAATTGAATATTTGATTTCGGCCTCTTTGGTGAGTGGCGCAGAAATAAAATTTTAGGATGTGCAAACCTTGACTAAACATGGATTTGCTATTATGTACATGATTGAATTCACGATGAGATTGTCAAAATTATATTGAGTCGTTATGATTTTGGCAAATATTGCATTTTAGAGCTTCGACATAATCACAATGTCTTTGTATTTTGACAAATTCATCGTCAATTGAAACATACATTTAGAGATGACAACTCATAAACCTCATTTATTGTTAAAATAGTTTAACAATTATAAAGTCTTTCAGGGATAACTGCGAGATCAAATATGAAACACGTCTGAAGCTCGGTGCTTCCTGCCTGACTTTCTAGGGTTTTATAATTATAGTCTTTCAATGCCCTTTCATTAAAGATTCTTAATTTATATTGGTATACCGTAAGTAACTAAGTAAAAAATTGAAAGAAAAAATAGTGAAAAGTTGAAAATGAATTTTAACATTAGAGATGCTTTCTCATACATACGCTTTAAAGTTTTAAACCAGAGATTTGAATTGCCATGCATAATGAAAAATTGCAATATGCATTTACCATATATTAAAAGTTTTCACAAGACACGGTCTAATAATAAAGTGTAAAGTGGAGAGACATATAAAAAAGAAGAGATAGGAAATGCATTGCATGCATGATGCATTGCTGGGACAGTCAGGAAGCACTGAGCTTGCAAGCCATGCCCCATCCTATATGGAAGGGCATTGAAAGAAAGAGGAGCATTGCCTGTACCTGTACGTGTCACAAAGGAAGGGTTTAATGAAAGTGCTAAGCTTTTGATACGAAGAAGAATGGGTCCACACAAAAAGCCCTGACATCTTGCATTTAATTCTCTTTTCTGTTTGAAGCTGGAGTGTACACTTTTCTGTCTTTAACTTAGTACTCACTGGTTGGAAGCTAGTAGCAATCAATTCATGTAACACAGAATGTTATAATTTCAAGAAATTTTGACCAAGTAAATAGAACCACGAATTATAAATTTTTTGCCTCTAAGTTTGAGATAAGAATTTATGCACAGCTACTACGTACTGTTTGGGTGCCACCAAATAAGTTTGATTTTAATAGGAGTATATGAGATTGATTTAATTTAAAAATGAGTTTAATTTAAAATTAAACACGTTTATGCGAAAGAAAATTGAACAATAAATAAAAATATAAAATTCACGGTTGAAAACCAAAGTATTATCATATCTGCAATTTATGATAATTCTATAGATAAAAGTGATTCTAATTAAGAATCTCAAACATACTAAAATCAATTTTAAATCTTGAGATCAATTGTCTTTTTAAAAGTGAAATAACTTCCAATATTTCTTTTCAATCATTTCGGTGAAAATATAGTTCGCAACTTAAAAAAAAAAAAACCTATAGGTAATTTGTGATTTATGAGCACGGTTTGAAAATAAACCTCATATCAATAGAAAATAGTGACATTAAATTTTTCTATGTCTTTTCAACCGCAACATAATAAAAAATATGCCTCTTTCGGTCACTATTAGACATAAAAAAACAACTTTTTAAATTCATTAAATAAATTATGAAATGAATCTAAAATGTGTTTTTTTTCCTTTCTAATGGTGATCGGAAGTTGTGCCGTGTAGTCATTCATCGCCCTTCAAACACCAACATCCCCTTCTTTATGTTTTAAATCCCTTCTGCCCTTTCATTTCTTAAGAGCTTGGATTTCACATGATAATATTGCATCAATTCAAACCACTTGGGTTGATCTGGTGATGTTGACTTGAATTATATATCCATTATTTTTTATCTTCTTTAACTTACACACATTTTAAAATGTAGAAGAAAATCTACATGACACCAGATTTAACATCAAAATTTTGATGTCCAAAAATTATTTCTCTTGTATTAAGTTTTTTCTTTTCCATTTCTAAAGATTCCCACACAACCTTATGGAGACTACACTGCAATTGTTGCATCAGCTGCAATTGAATGCAATTCTCTACAATATTAATTAAAGATTACAATATAATTTAGACAGCAATATAATTACAATTTTAAACCTTGCTTGTGAGTGACAAAAAGTGGATGGAGCCTTCCTTCTCTTTATTTAAAAATCCAAGTATTGTGGAAAATCTCAAAGAGAGAAGAAAAGAAAGTTTGTTTGAGGTCAGAAGTGTACGTGATTTAGTAGTAGTTCACTTACTGTGTGTGTGCATAATATGACAGTAGAGTATAGTATAGGTAGGATGCACCTTTAAATTAGAGGAATGGGTTAAGACAGAGAGAAGCAGAGAAAGTGTTAGAAATCAAACCCTACAAAAAGTTCTACGGCAAATGGACAATTTTTCCAGTAATGGATGGATGGAGGGGTCTAAAACTACAGTTCCTTCTTTCTTAGTCGGCCATTCATAAATACTAGGTGGGTCCAAACCAAATCAAAACAAAACAAAATATATGACATAACACAAACACACACATCTCTTTTGCTTCATCCTACACTATACTATGCTCTTTTTTCTTATTTGCTTTTCCTTTGTACCTCATGTACTGTTTCACTTTAACTTATTTAATTAAATAAATATTCATTTTTCTTTCTTTTCTCATTATAATAATCACTCCACCCCATAAGACCCGTTCCTAAAAGCCTTCTCCACCCTTTTCAACTTTCTGCTTCTCCTTTGACTCTTTCATTTCTCTTCACCAAATCACACTGCAAACACAACTCTCAATTCTCTAACACAAACACAAACAAAACTTCAAAATCAAACACTCATTTTCCTAAACAAAAATTTCCTAAGTTCTCTCTTCTTTTTTTGTTTTTTTTTTTGCTATTCCCACCCCTCATTTGCCTAAAAAGCTAGTTGTTTCAACATTCAACTTGTAAACACATCTTTCATCTAGAAAATCCATATTGAAACTTTGATACACATCATGGTGTTGTGTAGAAGACCTCTGCTTCTTGTTATCTGGCTGCTTTTAATTCTCTTTATATTAGGACAATGTCATGGATCAAGAACAACAAATGACTTCAAAGTGAAGCCTAAATCTCAGCATCAAGGTCACTTTTTTGGTTTCTTGCCAAAAAGGATGCATATACCATACTCAACTCCTTCAAGGAAACACAATGACATTGGCTTAAGAAGTTGGAGATCACCATGAAGAAAAACTATTGATATCAATAGTAGTTTTTTTGGATAAAGGTGACTTATTGGGTTCTTCTTATTTTATATTTTTATTTTTCTCTTTCTTCTTTTTCTTTTTCCTTAAAAGAAAAAAAAACAAGGCAATTAACTCATGTACATGGTGAAGGTGTTTTTATGTTTGATGATGTTATTTTTCATCAGAGGATGTAATGAGATGTGGGTATGATATTTTAGCTGGCCATTAATTAATTTCTTCTTTTTTTACTTGAAAGGAGGAATTGAGTGGTTGTTTTTAATTAGTCTCTAGTTTTATTTTCTTGGCTTTTGTAGTATGAATCAATTATTATAGACAATGAAATGATCAACAACTTCATAGAATTTTCTTATTTTTTCATTATTCGTATAGTATTAGACATGCATGTGTAGTATTTCAATGTTTCTTATTCTTAGTTCCACTATAATTAAACAAAAGTGGAAAATATGTGCAAAAAATCAATCATATATATCATGTTTTGTAGTATATAGAATTGATGATTAACATGCTTAATCAATATCACTAGCTAGAAGATATTTAAATGTTGATTGGAGTTTTAGGTTACTAGCTACTTATGAATCGATCACTAGTAACTAATATTGTTGGAAGTATTGTAGTACAAGTTATGAATGGCACCAAACCTAACCCATTGAAAATTGAAATCACCTGTGTGAATGGACCATTGAACTCAGGTAAGGTGGTTTAACTTTGTTGAGTGTCATGTGGTGCGTGCGGTTGCTTGTATATCTTTCCTGATTTGATATGCATAAATGAATTAACATTTGTTTATGATGTTGAATTATTGATTTAAGATTTTGAAGAATAATTCATATCCGTATCTCACTGTCACACACGAGTGGTATGGTATATATCCACTAACTATAGTTCAATGAAAATAAAATTATCAAAAAGAAAATAAGATTACCACCGAATACTTTGTGTGTATTCCCTTAATGATAAAAAGCGTTTTTGCTTTATGAGTGTTACTTGTGAATTTGCCCAATTACCGGACAAAGTTTTGGTGTGGGTTATTATTTCATGCCATGATAACTTATGATTTTTTGGAGAAAAGAGGAAAAAGTTCGACCTATAGCATGTATTATAAGTGCTTATGAAATAATAATGGTAATTTACAAATAATTATAATACTTTCACTATAATTAAGCATTATACAACATTTCGATTTACCAACTTGGTGTGTTTCAAGTACTGATTAACAAACAGTTGAAGTCCTTTAAACATGTAGTTTGAAGTTCGATTTTTAGCTGAAGCGAACAAAATTTATCATCTAATTTTTAAATTTAGTTGTTTTTTATCAAATGAGCACTTATACATGGACCACATTAGGTGATATACACACTTTGACATCCATACACAATTGTGACATGGAGCGAAAATAGTAAAACTCATCCAAAAATGAGGTGACGGTGTGATATGAAATGACTAAAATACCCCTGCTACATAGAAGTGTACATGAGGGGTACATTAAAAAGGGTGTTAACCGGCCTATCATTTTCCTTATCAAATATATAAGTTTGACACAAACTCGAATTGAGAGCCACCAAAATTGGTTTCATTTTGATGGTTGTGTTTTTCTATTTATTTGGCCACACAATTTTTATTTTTTTTTAACAAACCAAAATAAAATATATTAATCACACAAATGTTTTCCTACGTACAAGTGTATATAAAGAACTCAAAGAACAAAGTGTTAATTACAAAAAATAGGAGTTCTATTTTTGATATAAATGTTTAGTGTCATATAATTGAGAGGATTCATATACTCTATCAATACTTTAAGATTTTGGTGAAAATGTGTTGTCCAAGTAGTTTTTTTTAATGACAAAATAATTACGAACAATGTTTCTAAACACCCATTTTCGCTTTGTAATTTTGTTAAAAAGTAAGAGGTAAAATTGGAGTTTCACATGTCTTTTTTTCTCACCCTGAACTCTCTCGGTTCTCATACTTCTATTAACTCTCACTCCCCCATCCATCTCTCGCGTCCGTCCTCCCTTCCTTACTTTGTTGGCGCCACCCCCACTCTCCTTGCTTGCCTCCGTCCCTCGAGGCATTCTATCTCTTAGAACTACCCAAATCAAAGAAAACACAAATTAGAAGCAAGAAATGCAAGACGAAGGTGTCCAACCTCTCTTTCTTCTCCTATTTATTTGTTAATCCGACCGTCGTGTCTTCAACTTCACCGTTGTCGCCATAACTCGTGACCAAACGTTTGGGGGTGGTGATGCAAATCTGGATTTTTTTACCCCAACGTTAGAGTGTTTCGACCCAATGCAGCCTGGTCGAAGATCGTTGAAATTGTGGACCGGAGACGGCGAGGAACACATCGAAGAAGTGGAGGAGGGGTGAGGAGGAGAAAACCCGGGAGGTAGAGCGGAGGTTTGCCACATGTTCTCAAGAGGGTGCTCCACCACAAACAAGCATCACAATGGTCCATCAAACTCCATCCATGTCAGCTCATCAGCCGAAAAACAGTTCCGCCACTCACTCATTTATGTAGTTATTTTTAATGGTCCTCAGACTCCATTCATGACCTAACATTTTTTTTATCATCTTTCAGTTAATAATTGATAAGTTAAATTTTGATAAGCCAAGTTGAAACATTTGGTGAATTAATAGTTTATGGTTGTTACTATATATTTTTAAATTTAACTAGTATCTAACGTCAGTATAACTTTTTTTTAACACAGGCGTTTAATATTTAGTGATATAAATATTGAGAGATGAAATCGGATGTTTCTGATAAAAATTTACTTTTAGTGCATGAATTTTATCAAACTATCTACAAATTGATGTAATCTTTTTTTTGAAAGAAATTGATGTAATCTTTTTTAAGGGACCTTAATCAACACTGTATAATGGGGGCAACATTATTAAAATAATTATTACCATTATACCATAGAATGAGTAATATTTATAAATGATCAATTTTCATTGGATTCCAATGAACAAGACATTATATGAGAACCCGAGAAATAAATTGGATAACCTTGGGGTATTTTCATCATTAGGTTTCTCATTTGGTTTATTTCTTTTTGGTACGAAATAATTACCAAATATAATCTGCTAAAGAAAATACCAATTATATAAAGAAGTACATGTGGTGGTATTTTTGTATGGTCTTCACCCTTCGAAGTTCGACCCTTTAATTTTAAGGGGAATAATGACACTAATAATTTAGATTGAGTTTGGTTTCAAGATAAATAAAGTTTTGCAAATATATAATTGGTTTCTTAAATATTTGAATTCAAACTCGCTACGTTATTTTTTTGAATGAAGACTCTTTCAAACAATTCATACATCTCTAAGTCATTTGAGTTTATTCACTTATTGTTACATGTTATTTTAACTCATTAAATGTATACATAGTATAACGGTAAATATATCAGAATCACGATAATACACCATAATTTTGTAGAAAATAAAAATTGTGATATCAAACATTCGCCGATTGAGTTGAAATAATTAGGAATTGATGAAAAGTGTAAATTACTTCATGCTTCCCCTTTAATGCTACATATTTCTTCATATGATCCCAAAATACACGATTATTTAATCCATCAAAGGTTGATTTGCACAACATTCTTTCTAAATATGAAAAATACAGCTCATGAATGAATTCAATCCCATACGCATATTCCCATACCTAATGAAACCAACCTATGACGCAATCATCTTCAAATTAAATAAACTTTATGCTAAAATTAAAAACCATCTTCATTCAATTTTCATTTCCATAAAATACACTTTCGTGGTGCACAACATTTTAATGACAAGGTACAAATAACGTGTCCTTAGCCAAAATAAGAAGAAAGAAAAAGGTATTACGGTAAACATATTTCAAGGTGACCATTTTATGTCCCATATAGAAGTGGCAATGAAAGAATAATATCAGCAATGAGGTTTGAGGTATTCTTTACCAATTTGGAAGACTAAGCTGGCAAAATCTTTACCCTAATGTCCTATGTGATGTTGATATCTTGGAGGAATCTTGAATTTCCACTTCTAGAAAAATAATTATCTCAAGCTAGCTGGTTTTGAATTCCCACTTAATCCAACTTGGTTAGGGTCCCCTCACCTCAGCCACATTAATTTTTTGTACCACATATATACAAATAATTTCGAATTTTTAATGTTGTCCTAGTCAAAGTTGACTAAACATTTTTATTTGCATGGGACCTTAATTTCGGCACATTGAATATTATTTAATTTTCTTGATCAATTGACTACCAGCTAGAAGAGTACCAAGATCCCTATTTCAAGGCCAAAAAGTATCATTATCCATATAAATAAATAAGTAAATGGAGAATGAATAAGTTTCAAAGACACTTTGTCAAGGAATTAAGGAATATACGATTCAATAGGGTCATATTTGGGTGTAATTATCCACATCTTCGATTTTAAAATGCTATAAAAAAACTGTGCTTTTAAAAATGATGCTAATCATGGTTTTAAAATCCTAAGACCCCATGCTTTTCCCACGTTTGTCGTCAAAAGTAAGTGAATAATGAGCATTCAACTGCTAAATGTATAGTCGCAGCTTTAAGTGAGCATTAGCTTTAATGGTTCTTTAAAAAGTTTTTACTAAAAGAAAAAGATGATGTAATATGAATTTCTTTCTTATTTGTCATGAGGCAAAACTCTCATTTGTGAAGACCTACAATCAGTCTTTTTTGGCTCAGTTCATGTGGCCTGATTGTAGCCCCATGAATGATGATGAAATGGACATTTATTGTCATATTTCGATATCACTAAAAGGGTTAAACAATTGCAAATGATTATGTTTATGTTTAAGAATAAAATGACCGATGAAAAAAGGTTTAAAAAGAATATCACTAATCGTATGTCTCAATAATTTCATTTCAGACTAATTTAATTAGTTTCACTTTTTCATATTAGATGGAAATTTCTTTAAAAAAATATTCAAATCAAATCGAATAATAATAGTAATTAAACAAAATAATATTCACCGGAGAATGCTGAAATCGAAAAATAATATTCACCGGAGAATGCTGAAATCGAAAAATAATAATAATAATTAAACAAAATTATTCGATTTGATTAATAATTTCATATCATGTCATGAAGTGGAAAGCTGAAATCTAAAAGTGTGGCGCCATGAACTCCACAAATTTTTTTAAAACAAATTTCTTAATTCCTTGAGAAATTTATTACATATTTCACGAGTCCCTTGCAGATTCTTGGCAGCTAAACACTCCAAAGAAAGTTAAGTTATCATTCTCTCAACTCTTTAATTAGATATTATCACTCGTCTCATACTCATTATTAGAGAAAGCCTAAGGACGGTGACTTGGTATGATTTTAGGAAAGATCTTACGATTCTTACCGGCTTGGTGAGATATATAATGGCAGTGGTGATTTGATATGGTTTTTAGCAAATGCTTCAAGAATTTCTTTTCTAAGGAGTATAGTTGTTTTTATATACGTTTCTTTTTACTTTTCTTTTTCTTTAGTTGCCAAAAATAAAATCAACAGTTCCAAGTGGATTGTATACTCTGTACGATCTATGAGCATCCGTGTACATTTTCATTGCTCAATAAATTAAATCATACGAGTATACAAAAGTTAAAAAGTAGAAAAAATGATTGTTAAATTTAGATCATCTTTCTAAATTATTATTAGAATAATTGTCTTGCTTATTGGTGGACAGCCCGGTGGTTACGGTTACTTCAACTATTTATTATAGTACTCATGCGAATCATGTAATACTTACTTACTATATGCTTTTCCACCGGATTTCTAAGACATGGCATACCATTACCACCATATTTGTTCCTAGACAATTTATTATATACTTCATCCGTATTCTTTAGGTGTTTTACGAGGTTAGAACATCCATCCTTATATATTTTTTTGAATCAACAAATATTACTAAACGTCCTTCTCGCAAGACGCAAAATATGGGCGAAACAAGATACAAATGACGCCGCATATAGACGGTACACCATAACCCCCAAACAAAGCCCCTGAAGATAAACCCACCAAAACTCATCACTACCTAAGACGAACACCTTAACGGAAACAAACACTAAACACAATATCCACAACCACCAATCGTCACGACTCACTCCCAAAGAACACCCCTCAAAATAAAACTCCCAGACTGCAACACCCAAACTGAGCCACATTCGAAAAACTCCTAACCAAATGAACATGCAGCTTCCACAACCTCTCGATCTCCGATCCACCGAAAGAGCACAAAAAGAAAAGCCCAAAAACCAACTTGAGCCAAAAGAGCTGACTCCCGATCTCGAATCAAAAGTGATCGGCCCACCAGACTTTAGAACAAAATCAGCAGGGCACCCCTCGCCCCCAGTACACCAGAGAACACCATATCAAGTCAAACAGGATTGCAGCTAGACACCGACTCCTGATCTCGAAGCAAAATTAACCGGCCCATCGAAAACCAGCACACAAAATGAAAGACAAAAGACATGGTATGCGATGGTGCAAAACCAAACAAATCAAAAGGAAAAGGCTCAACACAACTAGACACCCACCCTCCAAACACCCTAAACAACCCAAAAAACACAAAACAAGAGATAATGACGACAAACATGGACCCGTGTAATAGAAGTTGTCTTCAGAGGAAATCACCCCAACAAACACTAGCCTCCTCACCTAAACAACACCTGTCACCGCCTTAGGTAGCTCCCATCCGCAAACCGATCTGACACCCAAAACGAGTCTAGAAAACCACAACCACCACTCCAAACCTTACCAAGACAGCCCCACTAACCCCCACTCAAAGCCACCTCCACCACAACAAAAACCGACATGTAGTGACCCTGGGGGGTCTGCCGCCAAATCAAGCATAATCTGACACTACACAGCCACCAGTGCAGACAACCACAACCACCATGATCCTTACGACAACAAACGACTCGGGAGTTCGTTAAAGGAGGATTAACCGTGTATGAAATAAGGCCACCACGCCCGCAACCACCGGAATCGGATCACACAGATTAGCACCACACCTCACCCCTTCGCACCACACATCCGTCGCTACCACAATACACCCCATCACCACCTACACTCCAACCGAACCACCCACCAAAGCCACCGTACTCAACTTCGAAAAGCACTCATAACCACCAAAAACCACCACGATCACCACCACTAAAAAAAACCCCGCATCAACACCACTAACAAACCACCAAAAAACCCCCCACAAGCCACCACAACACAAGAGACCCGACGATGAGAAACAGATCTGCCAAAAGGACCTTCAGATGACAAGAACCTTCGAACGTCATAAGGACCCACAGACATAAAACTGCCACCAGGAACAGATCTGTACGGCTGAGCATCCAAGGAAAAGTACCGGAACAAGGAACAGAGGCAGAGCTTGGAACGGGATCCGGAAACGGAGCACCACCACTGACCCAAAACAGATCAAGAAGAAGAGACACTGCCGAAAACAGATCTGGAAAAACGGCTCGGATAGGGAAAACGGATCAGCAACTAGAAAAAACACCTCCTACCACCAAGAACTCCACCGGATCCGGAACGGGATCGGAAACAGAGCACCCCACGGATCCAAAACGGAGCATCACCATCTCGGATTTGAGACGGAGAAATGAGCAGGAATGGAGATGAGCCGAACCGGAGGAGGGACGTCAGGTGGTGCGGAGCTTGAAGCTCATCGCACCACCACTAATGGAGGTTACATGGTGGAGGTAGAATTTGGATTTGAAGAGTAAGAAGGCAAACGACAGTGAAGGGTTGTGTTTCCTTAGAGAGAAGGAGGAGCACGTGTTTTAGAGAGAGAAACGGCTTGGTCCACATCATCCATCCTTATATATATTATGTGATATTCCTATCAATTGAGTTAAGTTCACCAAAACTACTAAACATTATTGATGCATTCATATAAAGAGAGGTTAACTCTTAAACTAAATATTAATTACCCTGGTAGATTAGTCTCTTTTTTTTCTCTGACAAAAACCATGGTAGATTAGTCTTCAAAGTTGTACAATTACTTAACTAAAATAATTCGGTGGGCATCATTCACAAGTTACAGTGTATTCTAGTTGCATTACCTTTAGTGAATCCAAATGTTGAAGTTAATCATACACATGCCAAAGTTGTAATCACAAGTAGACCTTTTTCCTTCTTTTCAAAACAAACAAAATCATAGACGAGCAAGAGAAATGATAGATTGAAATTTTATCCATGGTAATATGATTGCGAATATTCTAAAATGAAATCTGAAGATGTAATTATACACATGAAATAATAACTTTGGTGCATAATAAAACCCTCACATAATTATTTCACTTTTTCTTACAATTTTTGTTTCCACTCGTTCTTTTTTAACTAAACCCCTGTATGTGGTGTCCGAGGTTTGATCCCAACCCTTACGTGTATTATGTCTATACCAACTAAGTTTGAAACTTTAAAATCATAATAAAATTGTTTTAAGAAAAATATTATAACAATAGAAACTTATTTTAGCAAATTCTTCTCTTCAAGTAAAATTGTTGACTGATGTTTAAAACAACGTATAAAATGAGATTTTTTTTTACTAGAATGACATTGTAGAACAAATCGAATTTCAGATACTATACATAACAAACTAATATAGATCCCATCACTCTTGTTTGATGGTTGCTCAATAGGCCCCTTGATTGCTCACATGCCCCCTCAACCGATCAGGTCGGAACTCCAGATCAGCCTTTGTTTGTATACTCTAATCAGGTCGTAACTCCTGATCGGTTTTTTCAAAAAATGTTAGCAATTTGATGGGACTATTGAGCATCTTTCCCTTTAGTGGCAAATTTAGTGGCCCGCCATTTGTAGGTCCCTTTAGTAGCAACAAATGCCTCTTAGAAATTCTCGTAATATATTAACCCCAGCACCAAGAAATGATCAAACAAGACATACCTGCCTTTTTTTGTGTACATGTATCTGCCCTCTTTATCAAAGGATCATGCAACCTGTAACGTATATGACAAATCACAGCTTTCCTTGAAGCACAAGTTATCAACAAGCTCCTAAGACTGGTCAAGCTGTATTTGCCATTATACTCATCAATAGTGAAGAATAGAGTAACTAAAGTACCCATGATATCAACTATTAATGTACTCATCAATAGTAATGCTACTTCACATTTTAAGATGAACTTTTCACTTTAGACTGGTTGAATCTACCAATATTATATACATAAAACTAAGATGTACACTTAATTAACGAGTTTTACATGATAAAGAAACTAGGAGTTGTACTTCCATACAAGTTACAGTTGACGTTCATAAATTACAGCTGTTGAAGATGAACATATTTATAAATAAAGCACCACCCTTTTATTCATAGAAATATCCTCATTGACCAGAGAATTGCCTCTTATTATTTAATCAGTATATTAACATGGGAGCCATGAATCAAACTTTCTTACAGCAAGGTTTCACGCTGCAGCATTTCTTTTCCTTTGTTGAGAAATGGATAATGTGCTTAGTGATGTGCCTGTGACTTGAAAGGGGTCGTAAAGTTGTCCACGAACCATAGAGTGTTTCTGCAGCTTGTGCAGAAAAATTATTATTGCTAAGGTCTAGAGATTGTAAGTTCTTTGCCTTTGTAATAGCAGTTGAAATTTGCTGAGTGCAATGGCACTCGGGTGATGAATTTCTTTGACATGAACTGGCACAACTGTCGTCAATTCCAGAAGCAGCAGCTTCTGCCCTAACTTGAATTTCTTCGCTATCAGCAACTTCCAGCTGATCGTTGAAAGTATTTAGAGAGCAACAGACCTCTTGATTATCATCCACTTTCATAGTATCAAGTTTCTGCTCCTGGTTCTGTGAACAGCTTTTAGCTGATGCATCACATTGCAGAGCAGAAAGTTCCGTTGAAACGGAATTATCAGCAAGATTAAGCTCCTCCAGGCTGCTGTTATCTGATAAAAGAGAATAACATAACCCTAGGAATTACAATGGTAATAGTTTTGAAAAACTTACAAGCACATATGATTTTAAGTATACCTGCAAGAGCCTCAATTATGTGAAGAACTCCAGCAAGCCCAAGTTGACATTTCTTAAGGACCAAAACTTTGAGACAGCACTGTGAGTTTATGAGAAGCGAAAATAGAGTATTGCAGCCCTGTATTGATTAGAGAAAATAAAACAAACCATTGATAATAAAACTTGTTAAAATCACAATTATCAGTAAAGCAGGCACATATCCAGATCTATAAAAACTGCAAACTGAGGCAAAGGATAATAAATTTTATGCCAAATACATCATGCGATCTTTTAAGTTAGATGTTTGTAACAAGTTAATCCTTAAGTGTTTTTTGCAACAAGTTAGTCGTTTTAGTGATGCATTGTTAACCTTTCAAACAGATTCGTTACAAAAAAAACCGGGTGCGTTCATTATTTACCCTACGTGACAGGAATTGTATGTTTAGCCCATCCTAAGGTGTACAAACATGCATCCCTATGATTGCTCTACATGTCTTGAAACACCGTCTCCATTCATCAAGACACAAATCATTTGAAAGTTTGGTGACAAATTTAAGCCTTATCACATATTCTTCTTCATGTAGATCAATCTTAGAGCTTGATGGAGGGAGATGTAGGGAGATGTAGGATGAGCTAAACACTCTGTCTTAAAAGTTAATGACATACACTTTTACAGACTAAAATGACTAATACAAAAAAACAAAAAACATTAAGGACCAACTTGTTACAAACATCAAACTTAAAAGACCGCATGATGTATTTGGCCTAAATTGTAAGGGAAGCCAGATTTTATGCCACCATTACAGCAATACACAAAAACAAATAAAACCAGTCAAGCAAACATGCATCACAAGTAGTGGTGAAAATAGGCTAAACCGAGCTAGACTTTGCAAGGCCCAAGTCTGGCCTGTTATCAGTCTTATTTGCAGGCCTGAGTTTGGCCTTTTTGAAAGTATTATATGGCTTCTTACCCTACTTAAAGACCTATTTCATATTAATGTCTTCAAATAAGTAACCTGACCTATCTTTGTGGCCTAAAGTCTGGTCGTTTTGGCTAAACTTAGTCTTGTCTATATAAAGAAAAAATCTGGCATGTCCGACAAGGCTAAGTTGTGGATCCCTGTCGGACGGTCTGGCCTATTTCAACCCCTAATTACAAGAAAACTATTACAGTGAACAAACCTCAAGCATTATAGGATTTCCTTCCAGGTTCAGGTCAGTGATGGAACAAAAAGAATTAACGTTGATGCTTAAAATATAGTCAGATGTTAGTCCACAATATGATAGGTCAAGTTTCACAAACTCCTCAGTCCCTTTGAGCAATGGTTCTGTTACTTTTATGGCCCCTTCCTGCAGAATAATGCCTCAATCCATGATGTAAGCATGCTAGAACAAACAATAATGATGCAATAAAGTGAATAGGTGATAGGAGCAAGGTTTTACTCACATTTCCAATACCAGTGCCTCCAAGTATTAGTCCTGATAAAGTCAAGGTCCCTGCAAGCTGGCAAAGGCTATCGACAACCGGTCTGCCTAGTTTTAGACCACTCATATTCAACTCAGAAAACCTACAATGAAGATATATTTAACTTAAATTTCTATATGCCCTAAAATAATACAATTTCTGTAAAGATGCTATGTAAGAGATGGATGGTGGCATCGACATATTTATTCTACCTTTTTAAAGTAGAAAGCTTGGATAGAAGATTAACCACGGCATTCCCAGTTACAGGGTGGTTGTGTCCTATCAAAGATAAACTGCCCATTATACAAGAAAGATCCCTGGTATCAGAGTACTGAAAATATCTAGATTTATCATACCTATACAAAGGTGTGAAAGTACAGATCCAGAGTCCAATGCATCGGCAATTTTTTGAATGGTTTTGGATGTGATACTACAGTTCTCTACATTCAAGCTACAAAGAGCTAAACGAAAAATATGCAAGTAAATAGAAGTCAAATGATATCGGCAGTAGGAATCCACATACAATACAAGTATATAACCACATTCAAGAGACAATAAGTGCACCAAAACTTAAATTTGATACAGACATTTTCACAGCTTAAAATAAGAACAATGTATACTTAAAAGGGTGAAGAGAAGGTCAAGGTATTCAACATCCCTTGGGAGAGATTCAAGTCATGTGGCTAACCTGTACAGTTTTTTAAGATTGTTGAAAGATAAGACCCACATGCATCAGTAAGACGGTTTCCAGAAATGTTAAGCACTTCGAGTCGAGCAAATAGCACAGAGCATTCACAAATCTGACAGAAATTCAATATATCAGCAATAGCAAACTGGGGATGGGTCAAATAAAACAGCATCTTAGTCATGCAAAATGAAGCAAATATTCTTATATTATATATAATTAACACTTGCATCGATAGAACATTCTTGTATATTAGATTGTAACTTGAAATTGAAAATTATTGAAATGGCCTTTGGTAAGGGCAGGAGCTGATATTTCAGTTATTTAAGCTTCACAATTGAATTTCTTTTCGGAAAACATCGTAACTAACATCAAGTGTATGCCTCCATTATATGTATGAGTCTAATTTGCCATAATATCTTTCTCTAAGGGAAGATAAAGTGAAACGATAAATTTAGATTCGCCAACCTAATTATCACTGAACAAGAACTAATATTAGAAACATGTAGCAAGGGGAAGACAAAGACACTGATAGGGCTAGAGTAATCAAGAACCAGAAATGTAAAAAGAGGGGAAAGAGAGAAAAAGAGAGATAGAATGTAAAGATAACAGAACTCTGTCAGTTCTGTTATTATTCCTGCAAGGGTAAACCCTTTCTCGACTGTATTGACAGTTCAACAAATTTTACAAATGAATGACTACACATTCTCCCCTTAGCCCCTATTTATACTTTGATAGCCTTCCTAGTGTACACATGCAAAAGGGGTGGCTTATAAGGGGTCCTAACAGGCACAACATAAAAAAGTTTGCATGTGGTATCATACCTGAAACAAAGTTGTTGGGCCAAATCGATTGCAATGCAAATCCAGAGTTAAGTCACCGTAAGATTGACCTGATGTTGTGAATACCTTTCGAAGTTTCTCCATTGTCCCATTTCCTAAAATATCAATTCAATGAAAGGCAAAGACAAGGATTCAACATATTTACTCTTTATAATTATTTTTTCTATTTTTTTATGGCTTTAGTATTCATACTATTCACTTATTCACCAACAAAAGGACTTATTATCAGATTTAGTGAATGAAATAAAAGAGACTGGAGAGCCATTAGAGTGACTCCTCTTAAAGAAGCATGATTAGAAACAAGACTGGATACTAGACAATTTGCAAGCAATAATACAGTGGAATCGACAGCAAAAAAGACCACAGATAAAATATGTACCTAAACAATTGTGAGAGATGTCAAGCATTGAAAATGCCATCTGGGAATGCAGTGCATCGATCAATGGTGTTATAGACAAATCTTGGAGGTCACAGTCGGATGCAATTATTTCATCATCAGAAACCTGTTTACAACAAAACCAAAATCAGCTGCAAAAAATATCAAAGTTCAGGGGAGCATCTAAAAACAAAAAGCATATATGTCACAGAAGTGGCAATAGAGGAATTGGTATTAGCTAGGATCCTTCTTACCTGTAAATTGTAGAGTTTCTTCAGCACCTTGATCTTTGGTTCCTCAGACAACCCCTTGCAGCAGTCTACGTACATTTTTATTAGGCGCTTCTGAATCCATCCTTTAAGGATAAAATAAAATAAAAATTCAAATTGTGTGTGACAGAACTCAGAAAAACAAATGGGAATGGGGTCATAATTAGAAGGTTGAATGACCGATTATTTAGCTACAGTTAGACAGTTTGAATCTATCAAGCAGTTAGGTTAAGGCACAGGATGCTTTTTAGAACGGGCAAAGGCTTTGTGGTAAAAAGATAAACCCTTGGATGAAGAACTTTCTCTATGGGTTTTTAATAAAAATATTCTTCATTTCTTTCGTTTTTCCGCTCTCTCTCTCTCTCTCTCTCTCTCTCTCTCTCTCATACTTAAGTGGTCTTGGAGATAATTTTTCAGACAAAAAAGCAGATAAAAAGGACATGGCATAAAATAATAAAATGGTAATATCACTGAATGAACGAAAAGCATCAGTAAGGCATACCATCAATGAAAGCTTCAACCAAGTTATTTTGCAGATGCTCCTTGATATTTTCAACAGTTTCCAGCGATTCTAGATCTCTTCCAGCACATTTTATGTGCTGAATAATGGGCAACAAACCTACTCACAAATTTATGTAAGCCAAATGAACAAGGGCTCAGCAGAAAAAAAATGGTGAACTGAAGGAAATATTCAATCACAAAGTAAAAGGAATAAACAAACAGAAAGGCCACTAAGTAAATGTAACAGAAGATGGTGGAGATGGTAAAACTGCAACTTATTGACCGGTGATTTTCAATAACAATCATGTCGGAAATATATAAACCAGGAACTGCCTACCCTCTGATTTCTTTTCTGCTGGAAATTGTAGATAGTATTTGCATGCAACTACAGCCTTTAACGAGTCAATGTCAAACTGATCACCAGCAGCACACAAGGCTGCTTCTACATAAACTATATCATTCCCAATCCGACATGCAATATATATCTGCAAATAGAGAATATAAAGGAGGCCGGAGGTTAGAAAAATATCCATTTGCAATAATGATGAACATATGAGTTTGGAAAAAGCATGAATTTCATACATAGTCATGTCCAAGTCATAAAAGTGGAACTCACATCATGTAGGGAATGATGCGTCATGGGATGGGCTACAACATTTTGTTTGCCAGAGACATCTGTATCGCATTTTGAACCACTAGGAAAGTAAGGTTCAGCAACTATATCATTGCTCAATGACCTGGAACGTCTGGAAGTTTTAGTGCCTGTATTTGGACTCGAGCCTTTGAAAGAACTACTACTTTCTTCAACATTAATTGCACATTTAGATCCATACTCCGGGAGAACCTGCCATCCCAAAACCCAAATCATCCACAGGCGGATAGCACCAGAGAAAAACTCACAGATCCAAAGAGATGAAGATTTTTTACCTGAACTTTACTAGGACTGATTTTACTTTTAACTGCACGGAGTCAAATTTTAGTCAGCACTTAACAATGTTATATGGGAGTCTTTTGGTCAGAGCAAAGCAACTAACAAGGAAAACGTACTTGTATCATAACTAGGCAAGTCTTCTACCGGGTAGTCATGATCCTTTCTGCTTGAGCATTCCACTTCATCATCCTCGTCGTCATCAGAAAGAATTACACGGACACGTTTACGACCAGAAACTGCTTGGTGCTCACTTTTCAGTTTTGTCAGACTTCTGGGTGACTGGTCAACCTGCTTTGTAGAGTTGGTATGACTTTCCTTGTGACCTGTAATTTTTCTAGATGAGCCTTTAATAGACTGATACATTGACATAAGAGGCGCATTATCATCATCCAATTCATCTTCAGGAGTCAGGGTTTCTGATCTATAAGTTGTCTTTGGAAAGCAAAAATCATCTGGCCCACTATTTGACATACAATCATCTGCTTCAGTATCAGTTTCAGAGCAACAATCCTCAGGCGTATTATTAGCCTCTACCTCTTCATTTGACTTCTTAAGCTTATCAATTAGAAGTTTCAACCTCCTGTAAAATATCACAATTGATAAGCAGTAATATACTAATATCAGCAGTCCAGAAAAAGGACTCATGAATATCATATTGGAAACAAGAGCGTGAGTAACTAAATGAAACTGCCTGAAATGTATATAAAAAGGTACGGACTTTTAATGAATCAGCTACCTGGTCTCATCCTCGTCATCAAATCTGATCATGTTGCTATAATGCATGTTTTCCAAGGCAGAAAGCTGTACATCAGGAAGGTCGGCTTCAACAGCAATCCTGCAAATATAATGTGATCAAATCAATGGTGTTCATTCAAGAGTCAAGACTATAAGAAGTCCACCAAGTTTGTTAAGCAACTCTAATCAAGAATGAGTCACATAAGTAATAGGCAGTTAAATTTAACTCTAGTGATACTGCAGCAGCAACTGTTTGAAGCACATTGTGGCATTTAAAATCAAGCAAACAATTCCAAAACAACCAAATACATTTTTATCAAGACAGTAACTTCTGAGCATTCGTAAAGACACCAATATGCGAGGAGTACAATCAGAACAGTGAGAATAACCTTATGCTAGCAATTTTCTTTTATGGTTTTACAGAACAACTGCAGCGTGTTTGTGTGTCTTATGCAACCAAGTTGTATCAAAAGTATACGGGTAAAGCAAATTATATGGTCAACGTAAATTCAGCTACTTAGACTTGGAAATTCGTTTTAATTAAACATTTATTTTGTGGTTCATAAATTTAATTTCTCTAATTTCAAGAAAAAAATCAACCAGTAAAGCTTAATATGATGAAAAGTTGTTACCTGTAGCTCTCCTTATATGCATCACACGCTTCTATCCAATTGTGAGTAGAATCCAAAACATTACCAATATTAATTTTCACCAGTGCTTGCCCCTATTATCAATCATTACCAGAAGAGCATACAGATCAACCAACTGGCATCCTCATCATGGACGGATAGGCAATAAACATATATATGTAATTTGTCCTAAATTTATCTTTGGATGCGGAGCAACCTAAGAAGAATGAACTTGACATGCATATACAGAAAAGTTGAAGGGTCACATCAAGAAAAGTGCCCATGCATGTCAGATATAATACGGGTGTATGATACATGTCTGACTGTAACACAGAAGAAATTCTTAATGTATACATGGTCCATGTTTTATTATAAAACAAATCTGCCTGCACATACTTAATTTCTGTGTCAAAGGTTATACTCCATTTGGATTGCTGTATAACTCATAGAATATGTTAGAATCTATTCTAATATGTACGTGTCTCCTCTTTCAAACCAAATAGAAATATACTCACATTACCAAATTTTCGAATAATTATAGATGTTCTTATATTCAGCTTCATGTTATGTTGAATTAAATTAAAGTCAGGAAGAAGAGAACAAAAGTGTTAAATTTATATCATAAAACGATGAAAATTTACCTCTAAGTTGCCAATTGTTTTGTACATTTTCCAACTCTTTTCATACCATTTGATCGCCTTGTTGAATTTTCTGAGCTTCTGGTAAGATTCTCCAACATCCAGATATGAATCACCCAACCTTTGCCTGTCACAAAGGTCATTCGCTACTTTCTTCCTCTCCTTTGCAAATTCACAATACTAAACAAAACATTGCTCAAAATAAGAAAGGTCACACTTAATGAATTACTAAACACTTCATAGCTTCAAAAGGACTCTGTATTTACCAAATAATACTAATAGGTCATCAAATTATAGCATGTGAAGGAAAACTACAAGTTTGGGAGCAAAACAAGTGCAACTATTCATGCTTTAAGCAACCATGATAACCTATTTCTGGAGCTGCAACGTTCACAAACTTCAATATGTTACAGAATAAACTTTATTTTTGTCATGATAGCAAGTTTATGCAGCAGCTTTCAATTAAATAAGTTCGTAAGTCAGAAAGAAAAAAAATTAAGACAGCACCAACAAATTCATGGTTAATTTTAATCCACAACTAAACCATACACAGGTGCACATAAGTTATCTAAACCAACATTAATACATCAAGCCAAAAAGACTTCTGTCTATGTATGTTGAAAGGGTGTTCTAAAAGGTCAAATGAAGATTTTCATATAATATAACAGAACCATGACAGCTAAGCTTTTGTCTCCTAAACACAATATGTACAATTGAACACACTCCAGAAAACACAGTTCTGAGGTTGAAAATAAACATACTTGGCACCAGCGACAGAGGCACTCGGTGGCCTCTGGGGGGCCAGGGCCCCTACCAGTCAATGGACCACAATGGTAAAATTAGAAAGCCATGCCAACTTTGACCAAAACAAAAAGATAGCCATGCCAATTGCTAGTTTTCAACACTGTATAGTGACGGTTCTTTCATTGAGCTAAACAATTACAGTTTGTATGACTTGTGCTCAACCAACTTGTAAAGTTGGGACAATTCTTTAGACGTCGTTATGTCCCCTTTATACAATTTGCAATGAACCATTAGTTATATTTATTAAATTATTTATTAAATTAAATGATAATACAATGGTTTGAATTTACACAGAGCTATTAGCAGCGAAGGATCAAAAACGGGAGAAAGGTTGGCCCCTGCAAACTTGGCTCTGCCTTGGCATAACAAGCACAAGTGTTGAAAATTATGGATTGCCTCATCAAAACTTGTACATAGAATGTTTTTCAAGTAAATAATCATTATAATTTACATGAAAAATGATACTTAGTTAAAATAATTGTTACAAATACACAAAGATAGAATTGATACCTTCTCCCATGCAGCGATCATCCTTGCTTTCTCAACAAGGCGTTCAAGAGTCCCGTTTTCCTGCAGCAGATACTTGCGCTCATGCAGTGTCCCTCTAGCCGAGGCTATATCTCTCTTGAGTTTTTTAAGTTTCTGCTCTTCTTTTTTGATTTCATCCATGACTTTAACAGCTTCTTTAACAGTTTCGATATTCTGATTAATTTGTCTGACCAAAGCATCCTCATCCTCTAAAGACTTTGCCAAACCAAGCGCCTTCTCATAATAAGACCGCGCCTCTTCGTACTTCTGAGTCCGGTAATGCACTTCACCAAGATTAATATACCCTTTAGCTTCCCCTTGACAATGTCCAATTTTATGACAAATCAAAATATCCCTCTTCATATTCTTCATAGCGTCATTCCACCTCCTCAATTCCATATACACGTTCCCTAAATTATGATGTAACCTACTACGCCCATCATCATGCTCACTAATCTCCTCTTCGTCACAAATCTTCAATCCTCTCCTAAGTATATTCTCTGCCTCGTGCAAGTTATCAAGTTCCATTTCAAGCATACCAATGTTATTATAAGCATCAATATATTCCTTCAAAAACGAAGACTTATTATTTGGCGGATTCTCTTTCAGACTAACCGCAAGATCCATAGCAGACTTAAAATACTTCTTCGCATTGCGAATTGAATTGTGATCATGTTCAGATCTCGAAAACAGTTCATGATAAGTTCGACCTAGCTGCGTGCTAGCTCTTTGTTGCTCAACTAGATCTTCATTATCTCTTCCTAGATCTAAATGTTTCTTCTACAATCCATAAATAATAAATTAATTGATTAATTACATAATAAATTGATTAATTAAATGTATTAATTAGGGTTTTAGTTCATGCTGACCTGAAAAATTAGGGCATCGGAAAATTGTTCAAGACGGAGATAGATTTCACCGAGGGATTGACAAGTTGTGACTAAGTGATTCTCCGATAAGTACTTAAGCGAAACTTCGTAATCGATTCGGAGCCATTTGAGAGCTTTAACGTATTCACCTCTGTTCTTGAGTATATCGCCGATGACGTTTGCCCAACGCGCTTCTTCACGGTGGTTACCATCTTCTTTGGCGTTCCGGTAAGCGGATTTCGCCGATTTGAGCTCTGAGTCCATCGAGAAACGACGGTGAACGGTGTTGTTTGGGTTTTGTGAAGTGAATGAAAGTGGTGTTTTGTGGGGTTCGAATTGCGAGGGTAAATACTGCTTCTGCTATAGTATCTCTCTGAAAGGTTTTTAAATGAAATTTCGTAGTCCCGCCAAAAACACTCAATTCTCGCTCTTTATTATTTTTGGTCCATGTTCTTGCTCTCTTTTTATTTTTGCATTCTTAAAATTAGTTTACTTTATTAAATTAAATATCAAATTAAGAAATTCAATATACAAACACAGCGACAATATTTGAATATAGGTTTAGTTGCATTTTTTACTCCTCTAATTTTTTTTATTGTGTAATTTTGACCAGTTTCAGTCCCACGTTTGATACATTTTCGACATTCATTTTTTACAAATTTTTCACTACTGTGACAAAATCTAATGATGTGGCGTCTTTGTCATCTAATAAGAGTAGATTATAGTGGTAAATTAAAGAGTGAAGACTCATTTTAGTCTATTAAAAATTTTAGATTGTCTAATTTAGTTTATGGTAAAATAAAACTTAAATTAGTCTTTGATATTTTCATATTGTGAACAAATTAATCACTAGTTCATTATAATAGAGACATTAATTTGTCCACAATATAAAAATATTAGGGATTAATTTGACTTTTATTTTTGTTGGGGATTGAATCAAGCCATTAGAAAATTATGAAGATCAAAATGAATCTTCACTTCGAATTAGAACATTCAGAAACATGCAAATTATGTTTCAATTAATTTTTATTAAATTAAAAAATTTAATAATAGAAAACTAAAAAATCAACCGTTCTATTAAAAAAACGAGTGGAGGACTACGAATATTCATTAAGATCAAGCAATAAGGATGTCACGACAAGGAAAAATTGGAGGAATATGAGTTATGGCTACAAAATTAGAAAGGGTTCAATGTCAGGGGCTTAAATTGTTCAAAAATATCAAGTGAAAATCGTGCAATGGAAATACTAAGGAGGTTAAAACTACAATTAAGCATATAGTATTTGTTAAGTTATCCTATCGTATTGAATCCATTTTATCATAAGTTATCCTCACAAGCATAATTAAATTGATAATGACACTGCAATTTGCAGGGCTGGGGTTTAAAACCCTAAATTTCTCACTTGTTCGTTTTAAAAGATGAATTTATAACTTCCAAACTACTTAACTAAAAAAAAAGATGCCTAGTCGAAATGAACCACCTTCACACGCGTGTGTCCAATAGAAAATCACAATGCTAACATGTCACCAACTCTTGTGATTGAATCTTGAAAAATTTAACAGTGGAGGCAGATCTACATGTGAGTCTATACATAATAAATCCTAAATTTTATTTCTAATTTAACCACTATGGATATATAACTTAAAACTTTGCACCCAAAAATGGACGTCGCGTCACCTTCCAAACTTTTGTAGCTCAATTTCTCTCATCATTTAAATTTTTGTATTATCGTTATAGTGTGCAAGCTGATCAAAATAACACAACAATATACGTTAAAGGCCCATCTCGTCGGTGTATATTTGTTTAGCACGGACATCCCATAGTAGCTCTTTATATTTTAAATTATTCACCTGAGACATGAGAAAATAAAGTCTTCTATAGAAGCTTGTTGACTTTGATCACATATTTCAAATCAATGAAATGGTATTTAACAAACTGCTTCACAATTCACATCACTGCTTCACTTTCACCTCTGCCTAGTAAACAAGCTTGCTCTGTTGTACGAAGCTGGTTATTTAACTTAAACAGATACACTTTTCACTGCTGTTATGAAAATGCAGAACACTAAGATGATGGCTGTAAACTAGGTGAGATGAAGGTCGAGGAATCATTAAAATTCACAAATCCTAACTCAAATTAAGAATTTTGGTGAAGAAGAGAGTCTATAAGCGATTTTTTATATGGTGCGCATGGACGCATGGTAAATGCTTTACCATTTCCCTTGAATACAAGGCAACATCATCACTGTTAAAGGAGATGGTAACTTCAATCTTATATACAACAACGTTTTGCAACTCGAGAGTTTACCTCAACTCGTTTTGTCTAGGTAAACTCGACTCAAGAACTCGTACGAGTTTACCTAAAATTAAAATTATATAAAATTTATTATATGTATGACATATATAAGCTAATATAATATTGTAAATAGGTTAATAGTGCAAAATATGACTTAATTACAACGACAAATTATACCAAACTACCATAATAAAATGTTATGTTCAACTTAACATCAAAATACAAAAATTAACGCACAAAAGCATAAGTTTCATAAGTCTCTAAGTTTAAGTCATCCATAAAACCATCCAAAAAAGCAAGTTTCACAAGTTCCTATTAAAACTATCTAAAAAATAAACTAGTTAATTTCTTCAAAAGGTCAACAAACACCACCACCGCAACCCTAACTGGCGTCGCAGTCACCGACGTCGAAATCTGAATTTCCACCGTCGAAATCAACCCTAATTGGTATGTGCTCCCATGTTTTCATGGTTTGAGAACTCAGAGAAGAAAGAAAAAGAAACGTTATATTTCAGAAATGTTTCAGTCTTTGGGCTTGTAAAAAAGGAATTGGGTATTAAAAAAAATGACCCAAAAAAAGGGCCAATTTTTTTATATATATTTTTTATAGATGTAAACTCGTAAAACTCGTTAAACTCGGTCGAGTTTACACGAGTTTACCGAGTGTTAACTCGGTCAAACTCGTCAAACCTTCCAATTTTACCAAAAACCGAGTTTACTTCCGAGTTAACACGATTTTGGTACCTAAACATGTAAACTTGGTAAACTCAGAGTGTTAACACTCGATTTTGCAGAACATTGACATACAGTATGTTTAAAACTTTAGAATAGTGAATAAAATCATATTTTAACTCATTATAAAAAACTTTTCTTATTATAGGAGTAACATAGAAAAATGTCATCATATTATTTATATTTATTTAGATAGACCAGCCCATTAAGTGTGATAGTTAAAATACACTTAAAAGATATTAGCCATGCCTTTTTTTTCAAAAAAATAAATACCCAGCACGATCCAACTTGGGACTAGTTTATGATCCCTGTTCGGACTTAATCTACTTCCAACCCTAAGATTAAACTTGCTTACCAACCATCTCTTATGATCAAACAATATTAATAAGTTGTAAACCAACTTCTTGACCTTACTGAACATGGATTTGATATGCAAAGTTTATCAAAACCCTAGAGTCGGCTCCCAATATATTTACAACAAATAACTGAGCATAAAGTTAAACGAATTTTGTAAGAACCAGATACAAATGTCGGATAGTGTCAAAAATAATTTCAATAAACCATTCCAAAAGCAAAAGAGCAAAACACCTTGTCACAATAAAAGAACATTTTCCTCCACAGCTCCATATTTACACTTCTCTCTTCACGGGTATGAAGAGAGCAGGGGACGTAAAAGGTAACTATTAAAAAGACTAGTAAATTCTTCTACGCCTCCCAACATAAAGAAATAAGTAAATTTTGTACCCATAAAACAGAAAGAAAAAAAACTACTGAAATCATTCTACGATACCATCTTATCTGACATTCTTTTTTTAATCTCCTGGATGGCCAGGTTTCTTCTTTTGTATAAATCTCTAATTGCCTCTTCATATTTCTGTTCAATCATTTCTAACTCTACTCTCAACTCATCATCAGGTTCGGACAAGGAGGAAACACTAATGGGATAACTTGAGAAGCTCACCATATTGTTGCTCTCCGTGTGTAAAAACTTGCTCCTATGATCAGACAATGCCCCAATTTCAGATGTGAACGAACTCTGACTACCTCCACCAAATCCCGATTCAGCAGACATAAATGAAACCATAGACAACTTATGATTGATGTCCGATGTTGCAGAAGCATATGACATCTCAGAACATAAATCCATATTGTCATTCGGAGATGATCTTCCGAATGAGGTTAAGGGACCTGCATCTTCAGTAGAATGTTTTGAGCTTCCGTTGTTTTTAGCCAACTCTGAGTCTGTCTGTTGGCTAGCACTAGTCCATTTATCATTTGCAGAAACCAGATGATCAATTGCTACACAAGGATTCCATTCAGGAACCAATTTCATCAATAACAAATCGATTAACTCAGCTATGAATTTTACATTCTGATCAGCAAGTTCAAGTTGCTCAACCATTTCCTTTGAAACTGAGACAGCAGTATCACTGTCAAGGTAGAAGATGAAATGGATATATTTTGCTTGTCCTGCATATAAATCGCAAAAAGTATAAACTTTCCACCAACAAATTTAAAAGTCGTTAAGGAGTAGAAATGAACTATACTAACCCCTCTGATTAGCTATCCGCAGAACCAATGATATAGAATTCTCATCATTTGGACCACCTTTTAGAAAGAAGGTATCACCTCCCTTCAACCTTCGTATTTCAACACTCGTAGAACTTGATGCATCAACAGTGGAATTATCAAGTACGGTGATCACAAGTAGCTCCTTAGTGTCACCAATATCCAGAGAAATGGCCCCAACACGTGCACTAGTAGGACCTTCTGACATCAAACATCTGTTTTTAGAGGCTCCCAATTTGGGAAGAACAATATCTGGCAATGGAAGAGAAATGTTCTTCGTTGAACCATTCACTTGAACAAAGGGGTCCATCAGGAGCTCCTTTGCCGACAATCTTTCGGATGCTGGAACAATACATTTTTCAATAAATGATTTTATCTTTGGATCTATCACTTTAGTAAGAGCAGCAGGCTTTATACCCTGCAGAATGATATATTGTGAATGACCATGTAATCCAGTAATATCCTGCGGGGAAAAAGAAATTCATAAATACCACATACTTACAGATGAAACTTTCTTGTATATCTGCGCTGAGGTTCTGCATTCACTGTAAGGATACTCGGCAGTAACCAACTCAAGCATGCACATACCAAATGAATATATGTCAACTAATTCGTTGTAATTTTCATCATACATTTCGGGTGCCATAAACTCCGGAGTTCCTACTAGGATATCATAAGTGTAAATATAAATGGTATAAAAATAAAACAGCAATGCGACAAAACAACAATAAATATGGTTCTTATACAATTCCTGATGCTATGTGATGGTAAAAATCATATAAAAATATATTAGTTTTAACTACATAAAGGATTAACAAATATTAGCAGGAAAAAAAGGGCAGGGTAGAGTAATATATACCTACAACAGTCTTGGCATTAGCCTGCGTCAAGAACGTCGCCAGCCCTAAATCTCCAATTTTAACTTCTCCTTGGTGACCGTTGATAAATATATTATCACATTTTAAGTCCCTATGTATAATCGGTGGGTTGTGACTATGAAGGTAGTTTAAACCCATTAGAATCTGTTTCGCCCATCCCCTGACAGCCTTCAAGTCAACCTTCTTGTGTTTTTTATGATACCTACATCATGCATCACATCCACTAACAGACTGGTTGATCTCACAAATAAGAAAGTCACAAAGATTAACAATACATAAGAAAGAGATATTGGACTTACTGTTTGAGGCTACCCGAAGTAAACAACTCAGTAATCATATTAACTGTCCTGCGCTTGTCATCAATCCAAGAATTATAGAATCTTACTATGTTATTGTGCCTCAGCGATTTTAAGAGATGCATTTCCGAGTATAGCCTATCTAAGTCACCTGGTGACTGTAACACCTCGTCAATCTGAACCTGTCCCCATGCCACTTCAATTCCATTAACCTCATCAAATGCCCTGTAACTGATTTATCACAAAATATGGAAAATATTTGCATATTAAAAGTAAATCAACTTGAACAATAAAATTATTTTTATTCTCAACAAGATGCATTGTATTAATGGATACACAGTTTTGAAGGCTCCTTTGCCGATCACTTCTTTATACTGTTACAGATGCAAAAAGCATAATTAGCTTAGTGCATTGTAAGACTATTGTTTACTTTACCCAATTAAAAAAACAGTATTAATCAAATCATAGGCAACTGCATTACCTTGATGTAACGAGAAGTAGGATCAATTTCGAGAACATCGGGGTCAGGTGGCTCTGAATGCCCTCCACCCTCTTCCGAGCTTTCCGTACAAGCCAAACTCATTTATACAAATCAAACTAGTTGACAAACAACATCAACACAATGATTAAACTACATCAAATTCTAAGAAATAGTAGTATTTATAATAAGATGATCAATGTATTAAATTCTATTCAACAACTATAATCTGAGCTTCAATTTAATAATTTGTTCTGTTTTTACCTGAGGTCACGATGAAGAGAGAAAAAATAAACCTTAATTGGAGCAAGAGAGATACATCATCATCTTCTATAAAACAGAAAAAAGATAGAATAGAAGGAAAAATAAAACAACCACGCTCTATTTATCTGCATAAATAAATATCTTTTTCTCGTGTCATCTCCATCCACATCACATCGCCGCCACGCCCCTCCCACTTTCAAGTGTAATCTGTTTTTTTTTTT